>Ga0314774_1000593_pt1 | contig 27506 bp, 24 predicted proteins | sample MetaGCBIA2018_FD_204515 | JGI IMG/M metagenome (GOLD analysis project Ga0314774, IMG submission 204515) | Cryopeg brine microbial communities from Beaufort Sea near Barrow, Alaska, United States - CBIA 2018 | ecosystem: Environmental > Aquatic > Marine > Coastal | place: USA: Alaska | collected...
AAAAAATCTTATGTTACAGTAACGGGTAAAGTATCAAGGCAAAGAGAATTAATAGATGAACCTAAGATCGTTAAACCATTGTCTCTATCAATTCTATTAATTAGTTTATTTGTTGGTTTAATGTATATACTTATTCCGATTGGCTCATTTATAAAATTATGGGGAGTTGACTATTCGTTAACACTGGACCATTATAAATATGTTATGAATATCGGCATCAAGCCGATTGTAGATACTCTGAAATTAGCTTTGGTTGCAACACCGATTACCGGTATATTATCCATGGTCATCGCATTTTTAATTGTACGAAAGAAATTTATTGGCCGAGGTTACATCGATTTTACAACGATGTTATCCATTGCGATTCCAGGTACTGTTATTGGTTTAGGTTATGTTATAACTTATAATAAATCTCCATTGGTATTGACAGGTACAGGTCTTATATTGATCATCGCCTTTGTTATGCGTTCTATGCCTGTCGGTATTCGATCAGGAATGGCATCGTTACAACAAATTGATCCATCCATTGAAGAGGCAGCAAATGTGCTTGGAGCGTCAAGCAAGAAAGTTTTCACATCTGTTACGCTACCCATGATAAGACCGGCGTTTTTTAGTGGCTTAGTTTATGCCTTTGCAAGAAGCATGACGTTAGTTAGCACAATTATCTTTTTGGTTTCTGCTAAATATAGTTTGCTGACAGTAACAACGATGAGTCAAATTGATCAAGGAAGAATTGGAGTAGCAAGTGTGTATTCTACCATCTTGATCATTATTGTTGGTAGTGTGATTGCATTGATGAAATTCGGATTAACGAAAATGGGTGTTAGCTCCGGAGACGTAGAAATCACGTAACAATGATTTATTTAATAGGAGGAAGTACATGAAAAAGGGAATTTCGATTAGAAATATGACAAAAGTGTTTGTTATTGGCAATAATTCAAAAGTTGTAGCTGTTGACCATGTGGATTTAGAAGTTGTACCCGGGGATTTTGTAACATTACTCGGACCTTCAGGTTGTGGAAAAACGACATTGCTTCGTATGGTAGCTGGATTTGAAACATTAACTGAAGGTGAAATTTATATAGGCAAAGAAAATATTGGCAACCTAACACCGGATAAAAGAGATACTGCCTTGGTTTTTCAAAACTATGCATTGTTTCCGCATATGAATGTGTATGATAACATTGCATATGGCTTGAAGATCCAAAAAGTCGAAAAATCTGAAATAAAAAGAAGGGTACAGAAGATACTGGACTTAATGAAAATGAATGATTTTGCATATCGTGTACCTTCACAGATGTCAGGAGGTCAACAACAAAGAGTATCGCTTGCAAGAGCATTAGTCACGGAACCCGGCGTTTTACTTTTTGATGAGCCGCTATCAAACTTGGATGCAAAGCTACGAATTCACATGAGAGATGAAATTCGTAAAATACAAAAAGCAGTGGGTATTACTTCGTTATATGTGACCCATGATCAAGCAGAAGCTATGGGTTTATCAGATAAAGTTGTTATTATGAAAGATGGAGTTATACAACAAGTCGGTTCTCCAAGAGAGATTTATCAAAGACCTAAGAATGCTTTTGTAGCTGGGTTTATTGGTAAAACGAATATAATAAACGGTGTCGTTTCACATAGAGACAAAAGGGATTATGATATCGATATTCAAGGTGTTAATCATAGGATTGTTAGTGATAAAGATTATAAACAGGGTGATGCAGTTGAAATAGTGCTACGACCTGAAAGTATAATTGTCGGTAAACCGGATTATCTAGCTAAAGTGACAAAAAGTATATTTATGGGTGAATACCATGAATATGAAGTTAATTGGTTTGATCAAATCGTTCAGATCAGTGAATCAAATCCATTTGGAAAACAAATTTATGAGTTAACAGATGAAATGAACTTTGGATTTGATGAGACAGCTTTGCATATTCTATAAGGAATATCTTAATGTATAGGGTAAAAGGAAGTATAGTTATAATTTAAAGAGGTGATTACATGCCAGTTTCAGACATCATTATACGTATTGTATTTGCAATTTGCGTTGGGGGTTTTATTGGCTATGAAAGAGAAATGAGAAATAGACCGGCAGGTTTTATTACACACACATTAGTATGTGTAGGAGCTTGTGTTGTATCGCTTATTCAAATCCAAATGGTACAGGATACAATTATTATGATCGAGGAAAAACCTATCCTTGCGCAAGCGTTGAAGGCGGATGTGGGTCGAGTCGTCGCACAAGTCATAACGGGGGTTGGTTTTCTGGGGGCAGGAACCATAATCTTTGATAAAGGTTCAGTAAAGGGATTGACAACGGCTACTACGATTTGGGTTGTTGCTTGTATCGGTCTTTCGATAGGCCTAGGTTATTATACAATTGCAATCATATCTACAATAGGAATCGGTTTTGTGGTTTTAGGTTTAAGACAATTTGAAGAAAAAGCTAGAAATAGAAAGTTCATGGTTAAATTTGAAATTGTTTACAAAACAGAGGATGACACATTCATTGAAAGCAGTATGCGATTTTTCAAAAAGCATAGAGTGCAGATTAGAGATATAAGATTTGTCGAATCAAAGAGAACGGAAGAGAAGACGTGTCAACTGGTTCTGTATTTTGGGTTTGTAAGAGACAGAAACAAAATAATGGAAAAGTTTCTTGAAAATGAATCGATTCTAACATTGACAAAAATAGGCTAAAACCCAGTTTAGCCTGTTTTTGTTGTTGAAATAGTGTATTTTGGGATTGCGAATATGACAATAACAAGCTATCATAGAAAGAGTAAGCAAATGGAGGTTGTTATGAAAAAGGTAAAGTGGACAGGTATTATTTTTTTTGTAGTGTTATTAATGGGTTGTAGTAGTGAAAATGAAAATGCGAGTCGAGATGTTTTGGTCATCTACTCACCACATACGTTGGAATTTATAGATCCGATTATTAGTGAATTCGAAAATGAAACAAACATAACTGTTGAGATTATAACAGGCGGTACAGGAGAATTATTAGATAGAATAGAAAACGAAATGAAGGATCCACTTGGAGATGTGCTTTGGGGTGGTTCTTTGTCGACGTTAGAATCAAAGAAAACCCTTTTTGATAAATATATTGCTGAGGCAAATGAGGTTTCAATCTATAAGAATAAGGATGGTTACATAACTAGATTTACATTAGTACCAAGTGTCATCATGGTTAATGATCAATTGATTGGTGATATTAAAATTGAGGGGTATGAAGACTTGCTGAACGAACAGCTAAAAGGTAGGATTGCTTTTGCTGATCCGATGAAATCATCGTCGTCATACGAACAATTGATCAATCAATTATGGGATTTTCGAGTCGATAGTATGGAGGATGGATGGGGCTACGTTGAGAAACTATTAGTCAATATGGATGGAATCTTATTGGACAGTTCTAAAGACGTTTATAATGGTGTCGTAAGCGGTGAATTTTTTGTTGGATTGACATTTGAAGATGCTGCGGCTAAATTTGTAAGAAACGGAGCACCTGTTAGCATCGTTTATCCTAAAGAAGGAACTATCATAAGGCCTGATGGCGTTTCGGTCATAAAGGGAACTAAACATAAAGAGTATGCGCAACAATTCATTGAATTTGTGACTAGTTATGAAACTCAAGTTTTCATTGTAAATGAGTTAAATGGACGTTCAATACGAAACGACGTCGAACCGGTTAGCGGATTACAAAGCCTTGCGACAATTTATACCGTTGAAGATGACCAACAATGGTCTTCTGATAATAAAGTCGTTATTCTGGATAGATTCACATCATTATTTAAGGAGCTGTATGAAAAGTAGAGATAAGAATAAAGTTCTTTATAGAGATGAATTGAAGAAATTACTTATAATTTATAGTACGAGTTTTATTGTTGCAAGTATTATTCTTATGGCAGCCTTTATACAGATATATTCAAATCGTGTTGTTAGAATGAATAACAATAAAGCTAGTGAATCAACAGTTAATGAAATCTCTATTGAATTGGATGCATATAAAGAAGCTATTCTTAAGTTTGAGGACAACAAAGTTTTTCAAGAGTATATTAAAGTGAAGAACAATGAATCGGAAGTTTATCGTATACTCTATGACTTTATTAATGAAAGGAAAGTGAAAAGTGTTTTTTATTTTGTTGATACAAAAGGTGAGACTCTTTTAACAAACAACTTTGTAGAGTCTCCGTATAATAGTAAGAACATTTTCTTATCTGGACTATTTAAACAACTTAGCAATAAACCTGAAGAGGTTGTTTATCTCATTAATAAAGTTCAAATAGATTTAACGAAAAGAACGGTATATTCAATTGGCAAAAGTATTATAATCAACGGAGAAATTGTTGGTTATTTGATTTTTGATATTTTGGAATCGGATTTAAGTAAAATTATTTATAAGAATAATGCAGATATAGTTGTACTGACAGATCAATATAACAATGTGGTTACATCCTCAAATACCTTGGTAATTGACGAACTTGGGAAGTTTAACCTGACTCGATATAACGATGATCAAATCTTGTTGAATGATAATAGCTATTTTTATGTAAAAGCAAAAGTTGAAGATGGACAGTTGCAACTCATTACATTAAGCGAGCTTGAGATTGTCAGCGAATTAATGTCGAAGAGCTTACTCTTTATGGCTATCTTGTTTGTATTGTTTACTGTCATTGCTGTTGTTATTGCAGATATTTTGTCTAAGAAAAAGACGGAGGCTATTCAAAACCTGATTACGGCTATAGGAAAAGTCCAAAATGGCAATCTTGAAGCCTATGTAAAAATTGGGAGAACCGATGAATTTAAATTCATAGGTGAACAGTTTAACAAAATGTTGGTCGATGTGAATCGATTAGTAGCTAAGAACAGTGAACTTATTGATCGAAATAGAATATCAGAAATCAAACAGCTAGAGTCACAGTTTAATCCTCACTTTATCTTTAATACGCTAGAAACATTGAAGTATATGATGCACTTGGATGCAGACAAAGCATCTGAAATCATTATGAATTTCGCGGTAATCTTACGTTACAGTATTGATTATGATAAGGAAGATATTCGATTGGATCAAGATCTTGATTATCTGAAAAGCTATCTGTTGATACAGAAGTATAGATACAATAAACGCTTATCTTATACCTTCGAAATTGAAGAAGAGGCAAAGGAGTGTATTGTGCCTAAACTCATAATGCAACCGATTATTGAGAATTGCATTAATCATGGTTATAAGAAAAAGGATGCATTACACATTGAATTGTCTATAAAGATATCACAAGGAGAACTAGTGGCGATTATTCAAGATAATGGGGATGGCATGGATAGAGATAAACTGGGTGAATTAAAATTGGCATTGGAAGATACTACTCTTGGATCAGGTCACATAGGACTAAATAATGTCAACAGAAGGATTAAGTTGACTTACGGTGAACAATATGGTTTGGACATTAGCAGTGTAAATAACAAGGGCACGAAGGTGATGATACGAATGCCTGTGGTAGGTGGTGATATAATTGTATAAAATATTGATAGTTGAAGATGAAGATTTGATCCGTAAAGGATTGGTATATGTGTTTAATTGGTTGGAACATGACTGCGTAGTTATCGGAGAAGCCGCCAATGGAGAAGAAGCGTTAAGATTCATTGAAAAGTCCAAACCGGATATAATAGTCACAGATATAAAAATGCCGATTATGGATGGGTTGGAGTTACTTGATAATATTAAACATATGGGGATTGAAACAGTCATAATATCTGGTTATGCAGATTTTGAATATGCGAAAAGGGCAATACATTTCGATGTGTCTGATTATCTCTTAAAGCCAATTGATCATAAACAGTTAGGCCAAATCATTGATGAGTTGACTGCTAAGATTAAGAAAAACTTAGTTTCTGATATGGTTAGTGAAAAGATAAAGTCCATCGAAGATTTAAGGCTTTTTGATGTAGAATTTTACTATAGCAATTCAAATTTTAAATCCCGATATACGAAAAAGGTTCTCGAGTTTATTAAAGAAAATTATTCCAGAAAAATCAGTATCGACTATATAGCCAATAAGTTGGAAGTTTCAAGTGCTTATTTAAGTAAACTGTTCAAGTCGGATGCTGAATATACGTTCAACGATTTCTTGAATCGATATAGAATTCAAAAAGCCCTCGATTATATGTTGGAATCGGATATGAAAATATATCAGATAGCTGAGGTTGTAGGGTACTCAGAGTATAAATATTTTTCTCAAGTGTTTAAGAATTATTTGGGTTATTCACCATCAGACTTCATGCAATTGGATTTGTTTATTAAAAAAAGCCGGTAGATGATCATAACCGACTAGATAAGAATATATTAAGATTAAGATGACAAGTATGTTTTGTCATCTTTTTTCTGTTATAGGAAACTGTCGTTCTTCATGTGTAAACCTATTCTTATGTGAATCTAAAAGAAGGCGTTGAATAATTTCTTCCATAAAGATAAAAAAGACGGTTCTTGATTTCTCATAGGGCAACAAGCTACTTGGTTGCGGGAACTTTGATAACCAAAAAATCTTATCACACTGTGTGAAGAGTGAAGTGTTATATTCTTCAACGACTACAGCAACTTCACAGCCTTTGTTCTTTGCTTCCATATACACGTTTTCAAATGAATGAAATTTACCCGTTACCGTTAATATAATTAACAGGGTTGCACTATCAACCATGGATGCAACAGATATTTCATCGGTTACAGCGATAATCATTTTATTTGAGCATGTTCTTAATCTGTATTCAAAGTACTGTGCACAAATCAAAGACGGACCATAACCAAAGAGTACAATTTTATCATGAGCACGAATCAGCTCAAGGAATTCGTCAATCATTCCTACATCAACATCATCGATAAATTTCTTTATACGTTCTAATTCGGTTGAATGATGTTTCTGAGGAAGTTCTTTTCCATATAAAAAATCAAGGTATTGTTTAAAATTTTTAAATCCTAATTTTTTGACAAATTTTGATATTTTAGAAACTGAACAATCGCAAATTTCAGCAGCTTTGGTTATCCGAATTTTATGGTGCGATTTTGAATATTCCAAGAGAGTGTTATAAATATGTTGTTCTAATGGATTTAAATTATTCAAGTCGATATTAATCATATTTAAATCTCCTTCTGCCATCCTAAGATGTATAACTCCTAACATCCGAAGACGTATAACTCCTAACATCCTAAGACGTATAATTAGTCACTTGATTTTATCATTAAGGACAGGGTTTGTAAAGGTACTATAGTTGCTTGGTTGCTTTAGTATACTATCACTAATAGGAAAGATAAAGAAAGCACCCCTCATGATGTTATTGTTCTTGAAAAACCAATAATATCATGAATTGAAGCGTTCTTTTTCTTTTTTTTATTTTGAGTACAATAACTTTTAGCCTAAAAATAATGACATATTTGAGTGATGAGACACAGTGTAATTAATGGAAAGTTTTCCATTACAATACAGAAATATAAATATAAACAGAAAACTTTCCTTATTTTTCTTGACATTGTCAAAATATCTTAGTATACTTAAGTACATAATCATATAAACAGAATTGATTGTAATGTTGTACCGGTAAAAGTAGGAAATCAATAAGCAATTATAGGAGGCAAAGAGTGAGTGAGAATAAAATAATCGAATCATTAGTGGATTTACTATCAGAAGTACAGGTTAATACAAATCAAGATGATTTGTATGATGCTTCTGCAGATCGATATAAAAAGTATGCAAAAGCCAGAAAAGTATTAAAGGTACCAATGCCTTTAGCAATAGTATACCCAAACAATACAGAAGAAATAAGTGTGTTGCTAAAGTTTTGTAACGAAAAGCAAATTAATGTAATTCCAAGAGGTGGAAAAACCGCAACTGAAGGTGGTTTGGAAAACTGGAAGGAATTGACGATAGTTATTGATGCTAATAACCTGGATAAGATTATTAAGATTGATGCATATAACAGTCAAGCAACGGTTGAAGCTGGTGTTGGCTTACAAACATTAGAAGATGAATTACGGAAAATCGGATACACTACAGGTCATTCACCTCAATCAAAACCAGTTGCTAAATTCGGCGGACTTGTTGCTACAAGAAGTATTGGCCAATTTTCCACATTATATGGCGGTATAGAAGACATGGTTGTTGGTTTGGAATGTGTATTCCCGGATGGGCATATAAGCAGAATCAAAAACGTATCAAGACGTTCAGGTGGACCTGATATTAGACATATTGCAATAGGTAATGAAGGAAGCCTTTGCTACATTACAGAAGTAACAGTGAAGATATTCAAGCATTTTCCTGAGAATAATAAGTTCCTTGGTTATCTTGTTAAAGATGTTGAAACCGGAATTGCTGTTCTTAGAGAAGTTATGGTAAACGGATACAGACCATCTGTTGCAAGAACTTATTCTGAACAAGATGCAGCACAACATTTCTATCACTTCTATGACAATAAATGTGTTCTTCTATTTATGGCAGAAGGAACCAAAGGTATTGTTCAAGCTACTTGTGATGGTATCGAAGAAGCTGTCAGTAAACATCAAGAAGGCATTATTGAACAAGTTGACAGCCAATTAATTCAAGATTGGTTTGAACAACTAAATTGGTCACAAAAAGATATTGATGATGAATTTGAAGGAATGATTGAAAAGGATGCGCATGCCGGTTATACAACTGAGATATCAGCAGACTGGGAAACAATTCCAAAGATTTACAGTAGCGTTATGAAACGTATAAAAAGTGAATTCAAACGTGCAGATGACCTTACGATGTTAGGTGGACATTCATCACACAGTTATTTAAACGGAACTAATATGTACTTTGTTTACAACTATGACATTAAATGTGCACCTGAGGATGAGATGAGAATTTATCATCATCCATTACAAACTATCATTGTAGAAGAAACGTTGAAGCAAGGTGGTTCAATGTGCCATCATCATGGTATAGGTAAATTCAGAAACCAATGGACAAAAGATGAGCATGGATCAGCGTTTTATATGTTAGAGAAATTAAAAGAAGCATTTGATCCAAATGGCATTATGAATTTCGGTACTATCTTCCCGCAAGAAGAAGGTATGAAGTATATAAGGTAACTATAAACGTGATTTACTTATTCCTGCATCATCCGAAATGCATGCACTGGAGTAAGTAAATCGAAAATTCATAATCTGTGATGGATATTAAGGGTTGTATTCATCAAAGATTAATGTGTTATTGGAGGGAATATGAAGAAGGAAAATCTAAGAAGGTATTTTCAGTTTTTACTCGTTGTTTTGGCTGCAGGGGCAATATTTCCATTAATTTATCTTAAGACTAATTATCAGGAAACTATGTTGGAAATCTTTAATATGACATTACCACAATTGAATAATATTTATTCGATTCTTGGTATGGTATTTGTTGTTGGTTATTTCCCAAGTGGACTTTTAAGTGACAAATTCTCAGCAAAAAAACTATTAGCCGTATCACTATTTGGTACAGCAATGGGAGGGTTTTGGTTTGCACAAGTACCTAGTTATTCATCAGTCGTATTGATTTTTTGTATTTGGGGTACATTCTCAGTATTCACATTTTGGAGTTCTCATATGAAGATTGTTAAACTGCTTGCTAAGAGTAATGAAGAAGGTAAATTCTTTGGAATCTTGGATGGTGGACGTGGTGTAGTTGAAGCGCTTCTTGCTAGTTTTGCATTGTTGATATTCTCTGGAATCCTAGGTGCTAGTTTAGAATTTGCAGATAAAAGAGCGGCTCTAGTCGGAGTTATTTACATGTATTCAATCGTTTTACTTGTTGTATCAATACTCATATTTATATTTGTAGAAGATGATAAGCAACTGATTTCAGATTCAGAAGAAGAAGTAATCAAAACAAAATTTAAAATTTCAGATGTTATAAAATTATTCAAGAACAAATATGTATATCTCCATGGTGGTATCATATTTATGGGTTATGCAGTGTTCTGGACAGTTTACTATCTAGGCGGTTTCTTGCAATCTAACATTGGTATTGATCCTGTAACTGTAAGTACAATTATGGTTATTGTTCTTTGGATGAGACCTGTTGGTGGTTTTGTTGGTGGATATTTAGCAGATAAGATAGGAAAAACGGCTACTATAAGCGGAGCATTGGTTGGTGCAGGAGTTTGCCTGACATCAGCTGCAATTCTACCGGTTACGACAGCACCAGTTATATTCTATGCTGTCATTATACTATTAGGTGCTTTCTTATATGCAATTAGAGGTACTTATTGGTCACTATTAGGCGAATCAAAAATTGATGTAGCTATCATGGGTACTGCTATTGGTGTTATTTCATTCATTGGATACTTACCAGACATCATTCTTCCACAATTCAATAGTTTCTTATTCAGCACATTTGGCGATAATGGTGGTTATAATGCATATTTCATAGCAACTGCTATAATAGGTCTTGTTGGAGTTGTGATTGCATTTGTATACAATAGACTTAATAAAAAAGAAAAAATTAGGTTGGCTAAGTTAGAGGTAGCAGAAGAGGTATAATGAAAATTATTTGTGTTGTGAAATTCGTTCCAGATGTAGAAAACTTCATATATGACTATGAGAAAAATGTATTAGTTAGAGAAAATGTTAAATTGATTCTAAATCCTGATGATTCTTGTGCGTTAGCATTTGCATTGAAAATGAAAGAGTTGAATCCGAATAACTTCATTGAAATTGTGAGTATGGCGCCAAAATCAGCAGTACCATTAATCGAGGATTTACTTAGACTTGATGTGGATAGAGGGACAATTATCTCTGATAAGTCATTTGCAGGCAGTGACACTTATGTTACCAGTAAAATTTTAGGGAAGTACTTAAAAAGTCAAACGTTTGATTGTTTATTAACAGGCAGTCATGCTCAAGATGGTGATACATCTCACGTACCTGCTCAGCTAGGAGAGCTTCTAGAACTAGAGCAAATGTCAGGTGTTACAAAAGTTGATCTTAATAATTTTACTATAGCTAAAGCTATCTTTGAAGTTGAAAGTGAAACAATCGTGTCTACATTTGAAATTGCATTACCAGCGATTCTAAGCATTCATAAAGACAGCAAATATAAGTTGCCATACGTGAAGTATGAAGATCTGGAATTGGATGTCACACATAAGTTGAATATCATATCAGACAAAGAACTAGGTTTCAATAAAAACGAGGTCGGAATAGAAGGCTCCTTAACAAAAGTTATTAAAACCTACACTAAACAATATGATAAAAAAAGTAAAGTCGTTGTAACAAATGATGAAGATGGCATAAACGAAGTGTACACTTTTTTGAAAAACAAAGGATATGTATAATATGAATAGATGTTTGATTTTTCTGGATAATGACAATATACAAAATTCAATAGATCTGCTAGAGGTGGCTAACCGGATTTATGACGCCAAAGAATATGAAACAATTGGCATTTCCATAAACCATTTATGCGAAGATGCTATTGGTAAGTTTGATGTTATTATCCATGTTAATGACAAGAATATTCATGATTATCATCAAGTTGTTATAACGGATATAGTTGAAAAATTACATAAGGAATACAGTTTTGACAGCATTCTTATTCCAGCAACTTATTATGGAAGAATGTTTGCTCCAAGGTTATCCATGCGATTACATGCAGGGCTGGTAGCAGATGTGACTGAAATTCATAATGACGGAGAAAAGCTGGAAATGGTAAGGCCTGCCTTTAACGGCAAAATAATGGCAGGAATCATTAAACAAGGAGAAGGTCCAATAATGATGAGTGTACGTCAAAATGTGTTTACCTATACAGAAGAACAAATAAAGAAGACTACAATACGTAATTACGAACCGAACGTTATTAACAAGAGCAAGATGAAATTATTATCAGTTCAAGTGAAAAGCCAATCATTAGATATTAGAGAAAGTGAAGTTTTAATATCCGGTGGTGGTGGTACACTTGAAAAGTTTGATCATCTAGATTTGTTAGCGAAAGAAATGAATGCCCAAGTTTCTGCTAGCCGAAGAATTGTCGACAGTGGTATTGCATCTAGAAACATCCAAGTCGGTCAATCAGGTAAAACTGTGAGTCCCAAATTATACATAGCTCTTGGAATTAGTGGGTCAACACAACATATTGAAGGTCTTAAAAATGTTAAAGATATAATCTCTGTGAATACAAATAGACATGCACCGATTTGCAGCTTGTCGGATATGGTTATTGAAGGAGATGCAATAGAATTTGTAAGTAAATTGGTTAACAAAATTAAAAGTGAAAAAATATATAATATTGAAGAAATTAATAAATAGTACAGATTTCAAAATGGATTTGAGATTGCGGAGTTGAATTCAAGTAAATGTGTTTGCACCTGGATATTTAATGAGATAGTAGCATATCTGAAATAGGAGAATAAAAATGGAGAATAAATATATTATAGCAATTGACGGGGGCACACAGAGTACTAAAGTTGCGATTTTTGATACTTCTGGAACGGAAATTTGTTCCCATACAGTCATGTTGCGTGAGATAGTACTTTATGGAGATGATCGGGCAGAACATCCTGAAGATGATTTATGGGATAGTTTGAAGCTTGCATGTAATAAGATGTTTGAAAAATTCCATGGGGACAAGAATGATATTATGGGCGTTGGTTTAGGCTCAATAAGATGTTGTCGTGCATTAATTAAAGAAGATGGTAACCTTGCTTCGCCAGTACAAAGTTGGATGGATCTTAGATTATCAAGGCCTTATGAGCATGATGATGATGATGTTAAGTATGTTACAACAACAACTGGATATTTAACTCATAGAATGACGGGTGAGACGAAAGATACAAGATCGAATTATGTTGGACCATGGCCAATTGATCCGATGACATTGGAGTGGTTTGAAGATAAAGAAACATTTGATTCCTATACAACACCAAGAAATATGCTGTTTGATTTAGTGGACCCGTCTAGCATACTCGGAAGTGTTAATGAATTTGCTAGTGAAGCAACTGGAATTCCTGTAGGTATACCGGTTGTGGCAACCTCAAATGACAAAGCAGTCGAAGGTCTTGGCGCTGGTTTAGTGAATGACGGAACTGTTCTTGTTTCTCTTGGAACATACATTACGTCAATGATGGTGGGCGAAGAGAATAATCCTAATACTATCAATTTTTGGAGTAATCCAGGAGCAACACCAGGGGAATATCTTTATGAAAGCAGTGGAATTCGAAGAGGAATGGTAACGGTTACCTGGATTAAAGAACTTCTAGGAAGTGATATCGTTAATGAAGCGGATAAACGTAACATTTCACCTGAGAATTATTTGAATCTTCTTGCAGCTGATGTTCCTGTCGGTTCTAATGGTTTATATACAATATTAAACTGGTTGGCTCGTCCTAGTCATTTACACGAACGTGGGATGATGATAGGCTTTAACGGGTCGCATAAGGGACCACACATGTTTAGATCAGTACTTGAAGGTATCGCATTAACAATGAAAAATCATGCACAGGCAATGTGCGATGAACGAGGAATTGAACTTTCCAATATTGTTGTTAGTGGTGGAGGATCTAATGGTGATTTATTCATGCAGATTTTTGCAGATGTGTTCGGTGTTCCGGCCCATAGAAATGTGGTAAACGGATCAGCTAGCATGGGAGCGGCTATCTGTGCTGCATTAGCACTTGGAATCCATAAGAATAGACAAGAGGCTATCGAACATATGGTAAGACGACGTGATACCTTTATGCCGGTTGAAGAAAATGTAGTTCTTTATAATGATATGAATGAAAATGTGTATAAACATATTATTTCTGAAACAGAAGAGTTATTACAAAGATCGCATAAAATTTTTGGCTAAAAGCTAACAATAGATAAGCACATCAGTCATTAAGATAGACATGTAAAAGTACGTTTAGTATATATAATAAGCTGACAAAGGTGACAGGCCAAGTGCATGTCGCTTTTTGTCGATGAATATTGTGTAAACATAATTCGATTATATTGGGGGCTTCTGTATTGTATCTCTGATTGTGATTATGAGTAAACCGCGAATTAAGATGGGGGAGTCTATCATGATGAAGAATAGTAACAAAGACAGTAAAAGAAGTGTTAAGAAAAGTTTCAAAAAAAGACTTGTCAAAATTGCTGCAAGTTTTCTGATTGTAATAAGTGCAGTTATTGTAGGTTTCTATATTTATACATTAGATTATTACAGGGCAAGCGAAGAGGTGCTCCAAATAACTGAGAATACTTCACTTGAAGTGGTTCTAGATGACAATATTACAACAATTTATCCGGAGGATTCGAAGAAAACATCAACAGGTTTGATTTTCTATCCGGGGGGGAAAGTTGAAGCGAGCGCATATTTACCACTCCTAATTCAATTGGCGGAAGAGGGTATAACTTGTATCTTGATTGAGATGCCTATGAATTTAGCCGTATTTGATGTTAATGCCGCAGATGACATATTTGATGATTATCCTGAAATCCAACAGTGGTACATTGCAGGCCATTCATTGGGTGGGGCAATGGCTAGCAGCTATATGAAGGATAATTATGATAAAGTTAGCGGTATGATCCTCTTGGGTGCATATCCTGTTAATGATGCACCCGTTGAGACCCTCGTACTCTATGGAACCTATGATGTTATGCTTGACTTAGAAAAAGTTGGGTTAGCGGATAAAGTCGTCGAGATTAAAGATGGTAATCATGCTAATTTTGGTAATTATGGCACTCAAAAAGGTGATGGAGTCGCATTGATCACAAGAGAAGAACAACAGAAAATTGCTGTTGATGCAATCCTCGCGTTCATTGATTCTACGCAGCCTCAATAAAATCCATAACATAACTAAAAGAGTTTTTTAAGGCATATCGTTGAGGTGCTAGAGGCCTGCTCTTTTGTTAAGTAGTTGCATGAAAAACATATTGTTAATTTCTTGACTAAAAATACAAAAGCCATTGACAAATAGAGGTTGAGGATGTATTATATGTATATGTTAACCGCGGTTAACTTTCTGACAATCTTTGAAGTAAGGTGGTGTATGAGCATGAATGAATCGATGGAAATGTATCTTGAAACAGTATTGATTTTAGAACGTAATCATGGTCATGCGCATAGCGTTGATATTGCAAAGCGATTAGGTGTTTCAAAACCAAGTGTGACGAAGGCTATGAGATTACTTAAAACCAAAGGATTTGTTGATAAGGAAACTTACGGTCCAATTACGTTAACTTCAAAAGGAAAAGCATTTTCTGAGAAGATATTTGGAACTCACAAATTAATCACAAGTTTCTTGGTGCATTCATTAAAACTAACGGAAGAAAAAGCTGCAGAAAATGCATGCAAAATGGAGCATATTGTCACATCTGAAATGATATATGCAATAAAGAACTATTTATCAGACAATGGTATTCGAATTACCGATAACACGCTGGAGGTATAGGTATGGATCATACAATGAGCAGTAGAGGAAGCGTAGAAGTGTTTACACAAAGAAGAGAGTCTAGTGGTCGTATATTAAATCTTTCTCAAGGAAACATTGATACCGAATACATTATTCAAGAGATTAAGACAAATGATGAAGATTTAAGAAGCTTTTTGTTCTCTTTAGGGTGCTATGAAGGTGAAAAGATAACGATTATATCGGTGTTAGCAGAGAACTTTGTCCTTTCAGTTAAAGATGCAAGATATAGCATAGATAGGGACCTAGCTGAAGCAATAAGAGTAATATAATATTTTTTTGGAGATAAAGTTAGCCTAGGGTAACTGTGATATGGAGGAATATATGAAATTAGCATTAACAGGGAATCCTAACAGTGGTAAAACAACATTGTTTAATGCCATTACTGGGAAAATTGAAAAAGTTGGTAATTGGGCAGGCGTTACCATAGATAAGAAAGAAGCGGATATAAAGAAAAGCTTGAATACGACAGAAGGTAGAATCATTGCAATTGATCTTCCAGGGGCTTATTCTATGTCGCCATTCACATCAGAGGAGAGCATTACAAGAGATTTCATCAAAAATGAAAATCCGGATGTTATTATTAACATAGTTGATGCAACGAATATTAGTCGAAGTTTGTTCTTTACAACACAGTTGCTGGAATTAGGAATTCCAATGGTTGTAGCCCTTAATAAAAGCGATTTGAACAAGAAGAAGAAGACAATAATTAACCTTGAAGCATTATCAAAAGAACTCGGTTGTCCAGTTGTAGAAACGACTTCAACGGAAGTAACGAATAATGGATTAGAACTATTGATTTCTAAGGTACTGGAGACAAAGGGGACATCACAAATCCCACCATTTAGTAGTAAAAATGTCGATTTAAAAGATAAAAAATCAGTTGAAGCTTCTGACAAAGAGCGATTTGTTCTAGTTAATAAAATTGTTAAAAGTGTTGAGAATAGAAGAGTCAGCAGTAATAAACAAACGAAGCAAGATGCAGCAGATAGAATATTAGCGCATAAGTGGTTGGGGATACCTATTTTTATCATGATTATGTGGATGGTTTTCTCGATATCTCAAACATATGTCGGACCATTGGTTGCAGATGTTTTTGTTTCGTTGATTGATGGATTTTATGTTTTTGTTGAAGGATTATTAGGCAATGACGTATCGCCGGTGCTTAGCTCTCTTTTGCTAGACGGTATTATTGGCGGAGTTGGAGCTGTAGTTGGGTTTCTGCCGTTAATTATGGTGTTATTCTTTTTACTTGCTTTATTGGAAGATTGCGGTTATATGGCAAGGGTTGCAGTCGTAATGGATCGATTTTTCAAACGTGTTGGTTTATCAGGGAAATCAATTATTCCAATGGTTATTGGAACGGGTTGTGCAATACCTGGAATCATGTCAACAAGAACGATTAAAAATGAAAGACAAAGAAGAACAACAGCAATGCTGACACCGTTTATGCCTTGTGGAGCAAAGCTGCCTGTTATCGCTCTATTTGCAGGTGTCTTTTTCAATGACGCGGCGTGGGTTGGAACAACAATGTATTTCCTTGCAATACTCATCATTATTATTGGAGCGTTAATTGTGGTAACAATCACTGGTGAAAGAAATGCGAGATCCTATTTCATTATGGAATTACCTGAATACAAATTCCCAAGTTTAAAAAGAGCAGCTATGTCAATGTTCTCAAGAGCTAAAGCATTTATTATTAAAGCGAGTACTATTATTCTATTATGTAATGCAGTTATTCAGATCATGCAGTCATTTGACTGGAAATTCCAAGTGGTTGCTGAAGGGGCACAGAATTCGAGCATACTTGCAAGCATTGCTTCTCCATTTGCGATTATTCTGATTCCTTTAGGCTTTGGTGCATGGCAATTGGCAGCGGCAGCGATAACAGGATTTATTGCTAAAGAAAATGTTGTAGGAACTCTCGCAGTTGTCTATTCAATTACCAATTTTATAGATACGGAAGAATTGACTTTAGTGGCAGGTGGTTCAGATGTAGCTAGTATTATGGGATTGACATCAGCGGCAGCATTAGCTTATTTAGTTTTTAATCTATTTACACCTCCATGTTTTGCTGCAATCGGGGCAATGAATGCAGAAATGGAAAACAAAGTCTGGTTATGGAGTGGTATCGGATTCCAATTAGGTATGGGATATGTAGCAGCATTTCTCACATATCAAATCGGAACATTACTTACAACAAAAGCAGTTGGAACAGGATTTATACCTGGATTTATTGCAGTCGTTATTATGATTGGCTTTGTAATATTTCTAATGAAAAAAGGTGACCGAAAAGCTAAGAAGAAATTAGCTTACAGTTCATAGGAGATGGAATATGACAAATATTATAGTTATCATCGTTATTATCGCAATATTAGCTGGAGCGTCAGCAAAGATTTTCTCGGAAAAGAAAAAGGGAGCCAAATGTGTAGGTTGCCCCTATAGTCAAGTTAGTAATTCAAGTGGTTGCAGTTGTGACAGCCCTAAATCTTGATTATTGTATTTGCGCATTAAATTAGCTTTTCTGTTTAGAAAATGATCCTTTGCAGTATCGTTAAGTAGTACGAAAAAGAGGGATACATCAGGTACGTGAGAGCGCCGGTACCAGAACATAACAGGACTTTTGATGGTGAAACTATCAAAAATTCAATTATGTCCAGTGACCGGAAACCCATTTAACATGATGTATCCCCCTTTTTCTGAGTATTTTTAATTAACCCTGAAGGGTCATTTCCTAATTCGAGAAAGGATTAACCTTATATCTTGTGACTTATTGTTTTCAAATAATATAATGGAAGAGATTAGGGTTCTGTACGAAACCGGAATTTAAGTATTCTAATATTGTTCATAATTTTTAAGAGGATTAAAAATTGTATGATAAATATGTTGTTTTTGGAACGAGTGGAAGTTTACAACAATGCAACAATGTGATAAACTATCAAATGATAGATTTTTGTATAGAGGAGGATAAGAACATGAAAAAATATGCACTTTTTTTCATTATGGTATTGTTAGTAACGAGTTGTACAAATCCAACTATAGAAACTGACGTTGCCTCAGCAAATGAAACGATAGATATCCTTAATAACAAAGTCAATGATTTGACAAAAGATGTTGAGGATGTAACAAAAATAAATCTATTACTTGAAGCAGAGGTTTTAAGTGTTACAGAAGCTAAAGATGCCCTAGCAGAAGAAATGGCTGAACTTGAAGCCGATAAGCAATTAATTGCTGAATCAAATAGTCCGGAAAGTGCGTTGACGGGTCCCTATAGTGGTCAACTTCTTATGGAAGCGGCACTCGATGTTCTTGATGCTATCAATCATAATGATCTGATTGTATTGGCTTCATATGTTGATCCAACTGAGGGACTCAGATTACATCCCAATCAATATATTAATACATCAACAGCCGTAGCATTGTCTCCAACAGATATTATCGATATGAGTACCATTCCAACTACTTATACCTGGGGTACACATCCCGGATCAGGAGATCCTCTTGATTTTATCATTACTGATTATTTTGCTGAATATGTGGCAGACGAAGATTATTTAGCAGCTCCAATCATAGGTCAGAATACGGTTGTTAGTTCAGGCAATATGATAAATAATATTTCGACGCAATATCCAACTGAATCATTTGTAGAATTTCACTTTCCACAATTTGACCCGCAATATACCGGATTAGATTGGAAAAGTTTGACATTGGTGTTTGATGTTACGACGTCGATACCTGTGCTGGTTGGGGTTGTTCATGGTACTTGGACTCCATAATTACAGATTACAAAAGCGTATTTCGGCTTATGTCGCTATAAGCGACCAGTTCGAGCGTCAAATCTATGTAAAACCTTGATTCTTAGTCGACAAATTAAAAAACACTCTTTAATCCATGTGGGTTTCTTGAAAAAGACGGCACGTGGAATTTAGGTATTAGATGATTTAAAGGAGATGACTTTAGTCACTTCTTTTTTTTTTGAATTCGTCGAAAGTGTTAGTTGTATATGACTTTGCATGAATTATACACGTTTTTGTAAAAAGTATAGGACCTGTACACTGATGTATAAATGTTAACGTTCAGTTGAGTGCTCAGTTGTTAATAAATCAAATATAAAAAACAAAGAAATTGGATGTTACTAAAGGGAATTTTTTATGAAAGAGCATTTTGGTTACAAATATAAAGGGTCATAAAGCTTGAATATAAGGGTGCAAAGATACTTTGCGTGACAAAAGATCTCTTTTTTGTTATTGTTATCAAGGAGGTGACAGGATGAGTAAAGTTGGAAAAAACATAAGACTGTTACGAGGTTTAAAGGGTTTGTCCCAGGAAGAACTAGCGAAACAAATTTTTGTCAGTCGACAGACTGTCTCAAATTATGAGACGGGTAAATCAAAGCCTGATATAGATATGTTAGTTTGTATTAGTGAAGTGCTTGATACAGATGTTAATGAATTAATTTATGGGATTTCCAGTCATGTTGAAAAGAAAGATAAAGTTAAAGTTTTGAGTAGGTTTGTAGTTGTATGCATCTTGTTGATGATTAGTGTTTATTATTATGATTCTTTTGACAAATCAATGGCAAGATATTCATTGCTACCGATAGTCTTAGTGAAAAATACATTATGGCCTATTTTGTATCTATTAATAGGTTGGAATTGTTTGTCGCTAGTTAATGTAACTATAGGTATTAAACCATTAAGTGGCAAAATCAGTAGATTGTTGTATTATACTTTGATGCTGATAACAATCATCTATTTTGTAATGATCACACCAACACTTATAGCTAATATCAAGTCAACGATTGAGGTTTTAATATTAGAGAATACAGAAGGTCTCTATACCTATCGTCACAGTAACTCTTTTGTTTTTATTCCCATCTGGGATAGAATCGCTTGGAAATTCATTTTGTATTCAGGGAAATACCATTTTCTCTTTGTGTTAATTGGTGGTGCTCTGTGGGCAATGAAGCCAAAGACAAAGGGGGAATTATCTATTTAAGGATTCTATTATAATGAATCCCCACTGCAAATCTTGAAAGTTGCATTGCTTCACAATTGCAAGATATTGCGAAGTAATCCGATCAATAACATGTTTAAAAAAATGATTAAAGGCCATTCCAAAAAAGGAGTGGCCTTAGTTTAATGTTAAAAATCAATACAACGTCTATATTCAGTAATTAGCATTTTTATGACAATATTAGTTTTACTGATTACTATTAGATTAACCGTAGCGAATGAGTTTTATCATTACTCATTGGGATTTCCATTTATCTCACTTTACATAGACAAAGAAACTATTTCACACAATGAATTGCTGAATATAAAACTAATGAATTTATCAGCTATTTTTAGTTTTTCTAATGGATTTTGGGCAATAGATACTTTAGTATTAATGGACCTAATTACTTGCTTATGGCCCATTAGCGTGTTTGGGATCGGTTCAATCTCCAAAGCCCCAAGTTAGGTTGCACCAATATCTATAGAGACTCAAACAATCACTTCCATCATCTAAGCTAAATCAAAGTCGACCCAGAAAGATATTTTGTCTTTTTCACTGTTAACCCCGTATTGATTGGAGTCGGCTTCTTGTATAGCTTTAATGATAGATAATCCGAGTCCGTAACCGCCGTTTTCTCGAGTTCTCGCTGTATCTGTTTTATAAAAACTATTCCATAGTTTATCAAGCTCTTCTTGTTGTAATGATTTGAAACTGTTGGATACTATAACACGTAGGTGTTTATGATCCATGCTTGGATCTTCGATGATTGAGGTTGCAAAACTAATTTGTTTCTTTTCATCGACATAGGCAAGAGCATTATTGAGCAGATTTGTCAAAACTTGTTCGCTTCTTAAAGAGTCGATTGTGATCAGTTGAGCATCCGAAAGACTCTCTAAATTTGAGGTGAAATCAATTTTTGGTTGTTCGAAAAGCGTTTGATACTTTTTGAGAATATAAGTCAAAAATTCTTTCCCGTTTGTTATTTCTTTATGAAGAGGGAAGTCACCAAATTGAATATGATTAATATCAAGCAATTGACTAACAAGTAAATCCATTTTCTTAGCTTCATCGATGATGACATCACAGTAAAAATCTGTTTTGTCTTTATTACTATGAAGGTTTAATTTAAGACCTTCGCTGTAACCTTGTACAAGTGATAGTGGTGTTTTAAGTTCATGAGAAACATTGTTTAATAATGTTTTTCTTTGTTCGTCAATCTTCAATCTTTCCTCAACTTGGATCTTTAAATTTTTGTTGACATCAGCCATTTCGCCAATGTTCTTCTTAAGTGAAAAACTCATATCATTGATGTTGACGCTAAGTCGGCCAATCTCGTCGTTGGTTGTTACATCACATGTTTTGGAAAAATCAAGATTTCGTATACTATTGGTTACATCAAATATATTTAATATGGGATTAGTAAAATGTTTGGATATGGTATCTGCAGCAGCCATTGAAATGACGAAGATAATAGCTCCAACTATGAGAATATATTGGTTTAGGACTTGTACTGTTTGTGATACAGAAGCCATGGGTATTCGAATCATAATATCATTACCATTATCCAGTGTACCCTCATAAGTCAAAAATTCCATATTGATATTATTGTCCAAAAACCAAATGAAGGAACTGTTCTCATCAATATTTTCTGTTTTTATTGTTAGTTGAGTATTTGGAGGGGATCTTTTAGCTTCGCGTGGTTGAGATAGTTCATCAACGAAAAATGGATTTGTAGGGGTATAAATATCATTTGTTTCGTGATTGATGACAACCATATCTAAATTTGTTTGATTGGCAATGCTAAGTTGATAGAATAAATCAGGAGAGTATTCAGATTCATCAAGATCGTTGATGGTTTCGAATAACTCAATAATATCGCTTTTAGCATTTTCTACATAAAAGTATTCCAATAGAAATGTATTAGCTAAATATAAGAGTAGAATGAATAATAGCATTAAAGACCCAATCTGGAAAAATAGTTTTCGTCTTATTGAATTCATGAAATCACCTCGAATTTATAGCCAAAACCTCGGACGGTTCTGACATAGTCGCATGCTGTGCCTAGCTTATTACGTAACCGGTTCATATGAGTGTCGACGGTTCGTTCAGTACCTTCGTAATCAAATCCCCATACTTTATATAATATCTGATCTCTAGATAGGACAATGCCTTCATTCTCTGCTAAATAGAGGAGAAGATCAAACTCTGTCTGGCTTAAATCAACACATTTATCATCGATTTTCACTTGATGTTTGGTTAGATCAAGTTGAATACAACCTTTTCTAATCTCTTCAGAGTGACCATATACTCTTGTGAATAATGCGTTGATTCTTGCAACAAGAATTGAAGGGCTAAATGGTTTGCGGATGTAATCATCAACACCAAGAGTGAAGCCCTTCAATTCATCGATCTCTGAAGTTTTAGCAGTTAACATTAATATAGGCGTGTTTGATAATGGACGAATCTCACGTGCAACTTGAAAACCATCATAAAAAGGCATCATAACATCTAGAATAACAAGTTTGACATCTTTATGTTGATAAAAAAGATCAAGAGCCTCATGTCCGTCTTTAGCTGTAATAACTTCGTACCCTTCAGCTTCTAAAAAGTCAGATACTAGTATTCTAATTCTTGTTTCATCATCTGCTAAAAGAATTTTACCCTTCATATCGCTTTTGTCTCCTTAATTATTTTAGTATCTATTATGGGAAATTAAATTCTGTTTTGATGTATTTGCTATCAATCTATTTACTATCAATATACTACATATCAGTTTTGATGACCATATAAATCAATGGATATCCGTTTTGATGATCAAATACATCCTTATATATAGGTACGTTTATCCTATGCATTAATTATATGATTTAAATGTCACAGTTAGATTACAAAAGAAATCAATTTAAATAAAATCTCAAATGTAACATCTCTGTGACAAAACAATTGTAAATTATGTGTATTGAGAGAAAAGATTAGAAAGGAGGTTCTTATGGAAGACATTAAAAAAGTTTACAGACATGAAAAGAAATATACCATTTCATGGACTGAGTTTCAAATAATAAATGGGAAATTGAAGTATCTATTAAAGAGAGATGAGAATTGTCCAGAAGAGGGCTACGAGGTAAAGAGTTTGTATTTTGACAATCCATATAATTATGCTGTAGGACAAAAAGTTGAAGGTATAGACACGAGACATAAATATCGTATTCGAGTGTACAACAATGACTTTAGCAGCATTAAGCTTGAAAGAAAATCTAAATATAATGCCATGACGAATAAAGAAAGTGTTTATCTTACACTGGATGAAGTTGAAAAAATCATGAAGGATAACATCGAATTTTTGAAAACCAAAGATAAAGATTTGTATCATAGGTTTTATTATAAACTGAATCACGAACAATATGCTCCAAAGATTATTGTTAAATATTCACGCATTGCATATGTGTATCCAGTCAGTAATCTAAGAATTACATTTGACTATAAAATTAAAAAAAGTCATTGTGTAGAAAAATTTTTAATCTCTGCCAATGGTTATATGGAAGTTTTTAATCCAAACGAAGTAATTATGGAAGTTAAATTTAACCATGTATTACCAACATTTGTCAGAAGCGCTATCCAATCGCCCAATGTGATGGCAAGTGCATTGTCCAAATATGTAGCAGCGTGTTTTTCAAATTGATTTAAATTAGTTATATAACTAAAATTTAGGAGGATTATTATGACTTTTCAAGATATTTTCAAAGATGGGTTTTTAGAAAACAGTATCGATTTGTCAGCAATGCAAATCGCGTTAACATTGGTTGTAGCATTTATTGCTGGTCTATTTATTTATCAGGTTTACAAACGTTCTTACCAAAGTGTTGTGTATACTAAAAGTTTTAGTATGTCGTTAGTCATGATGACCATGATTACAGCGTTAGTCATTATGGCAGTCACATCGAATATCGTGCTATCCCTTGGAATGGTGGGTGCGTTATCTATTGTTCGATTTAGGGCTGCAATCAAAGATCCCATGGACATCGTCTTCATGTTTTGGTCAATTGCTGTCGGTATTGTAGCGGGTGCGAGTTTTTATACGTTAGCTCTTGTAGGGTCTGTCGTCATCGGTGTTGTTATCATTGTGTTCAGCGGAAACATGAAAGAAGAAACACCTTATCTATTTGTTATACATTTTACAGATAGTAAGGATGAAGATAAGATTTTAGACAGGATAAAAGCTACAGTGAATCGTTATTTTGTTAAATCAAAAATCATTGATAGCAATCATATAGAATATACAATTGAACTTCGAATCAAAAATAATGAAATGGATTTTGTCAATGAAATCAACGCAATTGAATCAGTACAAATGGCTACACTTGTAAGCAGCATGGAATTTACTCAATAAGGTGGTGATCGTATGAAAAAAATCAAATCAGTTATTGCGATTTTATTATTATTCGCTTTGGTTCTTTCGTTAGAACGAATAAGTGCAACGGCAGATTCTGATCTTACTAGTACAGATAGTAGTGCTATATCCTCATCTTTAACGTCGGATAGTGTTGGTGATTTGAATTATTTAATAAAGGATGAAGTTGTATTCCCTCATGATGAAGTTGTGGATGTCAACATTGAATTTAGTGAAGGTATTTATGATGAAATGATGGCAAATGCTATAAATAAGGAATATGTTGTTGCGGACATTACATATAATGGAAATACCCTATATAATATTGCTGTTCGACCCAAAGGTAACTCGAGCTTACAGCAAGTTGCTATGTCAGATGATAATCGTGTAAGTTTAAAAGTTGACTTCAATAAATATGTGGATAATCAAAACTTATATGGGATAACTAAGTTGAATCTTAATAATATATTCTCGGACCCATCATTATTAGCGGAGTATTTAGGTTATGAAATGTTAGATGATGTAGGAGCCGTTGCACCTGATACAACTTATATTTCGTTAAGCATTAATGGAAAATTTTTCGGATTATATTTGGCAGTAGAAGAAGTCGATGAAAATTTTCTTCAGATTGCTTATGGCAACTCAGATGGAGAACTGTATAAACCGGAAATGGGAATAGGATCAGACTTGAACTATATTTCGGATGATCCGGATGATTATGTTGGCATATCACCTAAAGATGACAAGATGACAACAGATGAGAATTACATTGAGTTAGTGACAACAATTGATAAAATAATAGCCAATAATGGAGAAACCGAAGAATATAATCTGTCCAATATACTTAATGTTGATTCCTTTTTAAGCTACTTGGCATTCAGCAGTGCAACGATCCATTTAGATGCATATCAATCAGGGATGAATCACAATTACTATTTATACTTTAATACGGATACTGAATTGTTTGAATGGATAGCATGGGACTTGAATATGATCTTTAATGGATTTCCCATGAGTAACCTTACAGATGAAGAGGCAACTGCCTTTCTAATAGATGAACCGGTTATAGGTGAGATGAGCAAATATCCATTAGTTCAGGCCATTTTCACAAATGATGAATATGTAGAAATATATCACAAATATCTAGAAGAGTTGACAACAAATTATTTATCACAAGATAAGTTTGAAGAAAAAGTTACGTCTGCATATACAATGATAGAAAGTTATGCAAGTAGTGATCCGTCAGCTTTTTATACAATAAGTGAAGTGAAGGAAAGTATTTATAATGACGACAAGAATGTAACTGAACTTTCCTTATTAAATTTTGTTGAATTACGAGTTGCAAACCTTACCAAGCAGTTAACCGGTGAGATACTATCTACAAACGATGGTGCAGGAAATACGGGGTCTGGAATGGGCAAAGGAAATCAAGCGGGAATGATGCCGCCAGAAGGAATGGATGTTCAAGAAGGAATGATGCCGCCAGAAGGAATGATGCCTCCAGAAGGAATGATGCCGCCAGAAGGAATGGCAATGCAGGGTGATAAGGGGAAAAATGTAACAGTATCGAGCAATCTAGAAATTGAGGACATCGCTTCACTAATCATTTGTTTGGCAATAACAGGTAGCTTGGTCTTGTACTTAGGTTTAAGAAAACACTAAGCTGAAATAGTCAATAGGGCTTCTAAGATCGAATTCAATCTTAGAAGCCCTATTAGCTAAATGAAAAAGGAGAAATGAATTAGCTGTTTTCGGAAACAAACTTACACTGCATAAAACTTATAAATAGCCCTTCACAATTCCGAGAATCACTTGAACTGCTTTTTCTAAAGAATCGACTGGAACAAATTCATGTTTACCATGGAAGTTATGTCCACCTGCAAAAATATTCGGACAAGGTAAACCAATGAATGAAAGTCTTGAACCGTCTGTACCTCCACGTATAGGAACAATGAGTGGCTCAATATCAAGATCGATCATAGCTTGTTTAGCAATCTCAACGATATGGTAGAAAGGTTCTATTTTTTCACCCATGTTATAATACATATCCTTCATTTCAAGATTAACCGTACCCTTGCCATATTTAAAATTAATGAATGCGACTGCATTTTCCATTAATGTCTTTTTAGCTTCGAATTTGTCTTTGTCATGATCTCGAAGAATATAAGCTGTCTCTGTCTTTTCGACAATACCTTTAAGCATTAATTGATGGAAAAATCCTTCATATCCAGATGTATATTGCGGTTGCTCATTCTTAGGTAACATGGCATGTAATTCTTGAGCTATTTCCATAGAATTTACCATTCTATCTTTAGCATATCCTGGATGAACATTACGTCCATGAATGGTCAATTTTATATTGCATGCATTGAAATTCTCAAATTCAAGCTCTCCAATTGGGCCGCCATCCATTGTATATGCAAAATCGGCATTAAACTTAGCAACATCGAATTTATCAGCCCCACGACCGATTTCTTCATCAGGTGTAAAACCAACTTTGATAGTACCATGCTTCATCGTAGGGTTTTCTGCTAAGACAGCAATGGCTGACATAATCTCCGCAATACCGGCTTTGTCATCAGCTCCAAGTAGAGTTTTGCCATCGGTAACAACAATATCTTGTCCTATGTAGTCTGCCATTTCAGGAAAATCATTGGGTGAAAGCACAATATCTAATTCGGCGTTT
>Ga0314774_1000594_pt1 | contig 27423 bp, 24 predicted proteins | sample MetaGCBIA2018_FD_204515 | JGI IMG/M metagenome (GOLD analysis project Ga0314774, IMG submission 204515) | Cryopeg brine microbial communities from Beaufort Sea near Barrow, Alaska, United States - CBIA 2018 | ecosystem: Environmental > Aquatic > Marine > Coastal | place: USA: Alaska | collected...
GCTTTGACGATAGCAAAAGAACTGATGAAGCTACTAAAACCACTAGCCTGTCGTTAGGCGCGTGGCAGAGGGAACGTCAAAATAACGACTATAATGGAAGATGCTCTAAGGGATTGATTTTCGGACAGGGGTTCGATTCCCCTCACCTCCATCTTTAAGATATGCTCTCAAGCCTTGTAATTAGGGACTTGAGGGCATTTTCTATTTCTCGGTTTTTTGAGTACACTTGAGTACACTTTCTAAACCATTAAAATCCTTTAGTGAATCATTGATTTGTCGCTTTGTTTCTTTACGTGAACTAGTGTTATAGATGTAACTCCACGTAGTTTGAATGTCAGAGTGACCTAAATAGTCTCTTATAACTTCTACAGGAATACCTTTATCAAACATCCTTGAAGCTACAGTACGTCTGATGTCATGAGCTGACTTTTCTTCAATTCCACATTTATTACATACCTTGCGAATGTGATAATCAATTTCTCTTATCTTAGTTCTACCATCGTTATCAACAAATAAATAATCTGCATCTTCATAACTATACTTAGTGTTAATAGATTTAACTTTCTCGATAATTGCTAACTCATAATCATTAAGTGGTATGAATCTATCGCCATAGGAACTTTTCTTTTTGGTATGAGTAACTACTGTTGTTACCATATGACCAGATGAGTTTATTATCTGAGTCTCAGTTCTACAAACATGCAATTCTTTATTTGCATAGTCAATGTCGATTTCTCGTAGAGCAACTAATTCCCCAATACGTAATCCGAGTTTAAAGAGTAAAAATATTGCATAACAATCTGTAACTTTAGGATTGGCAACAATTTCATCATTCAATGCATGAAATACCATATCTATTTCACGAGGTAGGTATATCCTTGTTGCAGCGGCTTGTTTGCTTGCAGGTAAGCATCCATACGTTTTGATTTCAGCTTCTTTAAATGGGTTCGTTTGTATTACCTTACGTCTACTAGCAAACTTCATCATATCGACGAATATGAACTTCATATTTGAGAGTTCCTTAAGAGTCATGCTATTTTCTCTAATTACTTGATGGAAGAAATTCTCGATTTGTTCTGGTGTAATCTTTGCAAGCGGAGTCGTAATAACCTTGTGATTAAGGTAATACTTTTTCCAATGATTCTGGTTTCTTCTAACAGTTAAATCACTTATGTTGTCACTTTTACGTTTCTCAACCCATTGAGGGAAGAGTGTTTCTAATGACTCTTTTAGATTAATGAAGTAGTGTTGATATAGTTTTAGGTATAAATCTTGTTCTCTGGTAGCAACAATCTTTTTTCTTAACTTCTTTTCATCTAAAATATAAGTTATCCAACGTTTGTTTGCATCTTTAGGTGCTGTAATGTTGTAATGGTGGACAGTGTCAACTTTGTTCTTGTAATTCATAATATTTATGTTTCCAACACATCTCAGTCTATTCTAGCATAATCTGCTAGTAAATCATATGAAGAAGATTATGCAAATGACATTGATGATGTGAGTGCATTAGAGAAATTTGTAGAGAAGGATAAGATGAATGAATATTAAGAATATATAGAAAGTTACAGGAGGTGAGAGTTAAGGAGTAATTATTAAATGCATTAATCCCATAACAACATTGGTTTTAGACTGAAATTATGTTATTATTATTTTCGTATGAATTATATTTGTGGTATGTAATACGTGTCTAGTTGGAGGATATGAGATGTCAAAAGAAACAGTTTATGTAAGTGATAAGATAAATATTATAGATGTCTTAGAGAAGGGTAGAATAATAGTATTCAAAGCGGGGGTTGGTTCAGGTAAAACGAAATTTGCATGTGAGGAATTACCTAAGTATGGACGAGTGCTTTTTATTACAACACTCAAAACAATTATTGAAGAAGTAAATAGTACTTACATGAGTAAGAACCTTACAGCAATTACTATTGGTGGATTTTCTAAGGGATACGTTTATGAGCATGAGAAAGACTATGTTAAGATGAGAGTATTGAATGAAGATAAGCTAAAAGCATTTGACTATATAGTTGTTGATGAAGTACATGACCTTGTTATGTTTGAAGGATTTATTGATGGTGTGCGAGATATCAAGCAGCTCATAATGAAAACTAACAAGAAGTCAATACTTATGTCTGCATGTCCTGAAGCGATGCTCTTTGCTTACCGTTTGGACAAGGCGTTTATAGCTGAGGAACTATTGAGTATTAAAACAGACGCTGTACCTGGAAAATTCGTGCTTTATCCTAATAGTGAGCTACTGATTGCAGAAGCTGTTAAGAGATGCCATAGCGAAAAAGGCATCTACTACACGAAACGTATAAGACGTGTGAAGAAGCTTGAAGCTTATTTTAAAGAACAAGGGCTAAAAGCAGTAGCAATTGTTGGTGACAAGAGTCCTTCAGGAAAAATGTTAATGAGTGAGAAGGGTCGTTCTGATGCTGTAATTGAATTTGAAAATGGTAGATTTCCAGAAGTAGATATTGTAGTGACAAACGCTAAACTGCAACAGGGCATCAATATCACTGACGAGAGGGTGAAATTTCTATTTACAGAAATGATGGACCAAGTGAGCTTAAATCAGATATCAGGACGTGTCCGTGCTGGAGCTGAAGTGATGTTTGGTATAGCTGGAGTTGAAAGTGATGCGAGAAGTGTAACACAACATGTGGATTATATTAGTGGAGTAAAGCCTAACGTTGCAAATCTCGGTGATGTTTATAAAAGCTGCACCCATGGCTATCTGAAAAGGACAATTACGGATGGCATCACTCATGATAGTAGCTCCGATATACAGAAGTTCTCTGTGTATAACAGTTACGATGATAAGGTAGAGTTTAACTGGGAGCTTTACACAAGAGAACTTGTGATAAAGGCATCAAGAGAAATGCTCATGAGTAATCCAGTAAAGTATATCAATGACTACATAGGTATCAAATCAGAAAATATCCATATTTACAATAATGACCATATCATTGATGAAATTGAGAGCATGATGACAACTTACAAAGGCCAGAGTTTCATCCATGGTATGGAAAAGCAGAGTAGGCTTAAATCAATTTTCAGAGCATCTACAAGAGAATTAGTTCTAACAAGCTTAGCTACACTCGGATATGAGGTGACTTTTAAGCAAGAGAAACGTATAGAGGGTAAGAAAGTTGGACCGGTATATATACTTGATTAATAGTGTCGAAATTTATGAACCTGCTATATATATACAAATATTCGACACTTTAGTATGAGTTAACAAAGTAAAACTCTAGAATTATATAAGCTTGCTTATGTAATTCTTCCTTAATTACGTAGTAATTAAGGAGAAAAGTCATTGCTTGCAATGATAGTCTCATCTTGATGAGATAAATTATTAATACAATTGGAGGAACATATGGGAAATTCAACTAAATCAAGGCTTCTTAAGGAAAAGGGAATCTATGTATTGGGTATACCTGATGGAAGTGGTGTGTACAAATTCTATGTCGGGCGAGCTGGATTGAAGACTGGTAAGAAAAGGATGTTTGATTATAGTGATGAACAGCACACAGGCAATATTGATGAGAGAATTGAAAAACACTTCAGAGATTTACGAGGTAGAGGTGGTGTGAACGAGCGTGTTAAAGACGTTTACAATGAAAGAAAAGAGTACTGGATGAATCAAGGGTTTAGTGTTGAAAAGTCTTGTATGAAGGTAGAGAATGAATCTGTAGCAAAAGGAGTATTTATTACTTCAGGGAAAGGTGATGACATAAGAGATATAGTTAATGAAAAGCCGAAAGGTGAACAAGGTTCATTTGCACTGCATGTAGTTCGTAAAACGTCGTCAGCAATGTATATATATGAGAGAAATATTCTTCGTAATTTGATTGATATGTTAGATATCCTTTACGAGGACAAAGCATTTGATTATATATTGAATGTCAATGCTCCAGATGTAGATGATAAAACACTTGAAGAATGGTATCAGATAGAAACAAAAAAAGATAGGAACACTGTTAAGAATAACATGAAAGTACTACAACAAATCTTGGTTGAGACTAACCATTATGACGGAGAGCGTAGAACAAAATATGGTGCTCTGTAAACATATCACTGTTACTTGAAACGATGACCATATGAAAACCAGTAGTGCTCATAATATGAGCTTATTATGGTGGTTTTGAGCAAAGATCGAAACAAGTAGCAAAAAATGGTACAATTATTAGTGCTCAAGAAAGCCAATTGGCTATCGTAGTTGAACATCTTAAAGGGTGTTTTTTTTCATGGCAGTGTCATAAAAAAGTATTGGTTCGTGTACTGAATTGTTCAATTGATTGACATTGATGAGTGTCAATTTGTGAAGTATAATTTTTGTGAAAAGTATGAAATTATGATTGGTACTTTATCAAATAAATATAGAGAGCTCTAGATGCCATTAAGATGTTCACAGTGTTAGTTTCAATATCAATGATTTCAAGCCCTCATACATTTCATTATTGCAATCTCAAGAGTTAATTAATTTAATAAATTTGTCCATTAAATGATGATTATTAATAATGTGTGGGTTCTTCGTAGAACGTGCCAATTTATGGATGTTAGTCGGGATCGGATTGATAATCAAAAGCTAACGTAGAAAAAGCTACCACGTTAGTGAGAGCATCTTTCTATGATGCCTGAAGTTCCTTGAAGTAGCGATTAAGTTATATATAAAGCTTGTATTATGTTGTATTCTTTTATATAATTATAGTGAAATGAACTCAATATATTAGAACTACGGAGGATGAGATGGGAATTTTTGATTTTTTTTCTAGGGGTAATGATGATTCATATGAAGAAGAGGAACAGCAAGAGGAACAGCAAGAGGAACAGCAAGAGGAAGTTGAAGAGAATTTTTCAGAGTGTTCTCATTGTGGTCAGCGTTTTGAGGAAAGTGAATTGATTTATGAAAGTGGTGAAGGCTATTTCTGTGAATCATGTCATGATGAACTTTTTGTGGAGTGTACTGACTGTGGTGCTGTTTTAGGGGAGGGTGATGAAAGAATTCAAGTCGAAGATGGTTACCTGTGTGAGTCTTGTGCACAAGCCATGAATGATTTAAATGATAGAAGTGAAGATGAATGGGATGATTACTTGGGAACGGCAGACCAGATAAACGAATGAAATGAGTAATCAACACCTAATCTGATTCAGTAACACGATAACATATTCTGTCATTGAAAAAGCTACCACATCATGCGGTAGCTTTTGTTTTATACAGATTCAAACTCATCGAAGCGGTTTATGCTTCTCGTCAAGCGCTTCAATCCTCTTTGAAGAGTTGTCCTCGACAAGCTAATCACACCATGTATCTGAAGTATCTCTGGATGAAGTGTCCATAGGCACATAGCTATTTTACATTGGTTGTGTATCTTCCATTCTGTCATTTCCTTCGCTTATATATCATAGAAATGTTACATATATGTCGTATGCCTGCATACTAGAATATGCATCTACACTTATCAAATTCATGCTACAATTATAGCAACGAAAGGAGTAAATATGATTGCATTGAGAGCGTATATACAGGGACAACAGATTTCAGAGGTGGCAAGAAAAGCGGGGATTACTCGGTCTACTCTACAAAGGATATTAGCAGGGAAAACACTGCCTAAAATTGATACTCTATTTATTCTTATAGATATATTTGGTATTACTGACCCTGATGAGATACTTCATGTATTTGAGAGTTATAGGCATTTTAATGATACCACTAAACCAAAAGTTATAACTATATCAGCAGCTGGTGGTATTAGAAGAGCAGCATATAGGTTGTCGAATCAAATTGTTAAGGAGTTAAATGATTACAAAGTCCTTTATATACATGATAGGCATTATGACATTGCAGATTGGGAATTTGCAATCCCTTATAGAGGTATTGAGAACGGTTTACTCTTTCAGAAGAGTTTCAGTGGTGATTTTTACGATGACAAAGTTTCTATAGAGTTCATAGTGAAACATTTACGTCACAATGTATTTAAGAATATAGATAGATTGAATGTTGGCGGTTGTTTTTACAAAGAAGATATAAATTACTATAGACATCATGTTGGTAAGAATAGTGAAGTTCAATTGATGCTTGAGTCTCACGTGATATCGGAAAGAGAAGAGAATGAGTATAAAAAGATTGAAAAAGGCTTAATGTTCGCAGGTGATATATTGGAAGAGATGTCAAAGTATGACATAATTATTATCTGTGCTGTTGACCATTTTAATTCTGTAATTGATTGCTTTAGAACCTACTCGGATTATGAACTTCGACTAGAAAATGAAGGCGTGAATTATGACCCTACTATATTTAGTCACCAAGAAGTGTTGAAAAAAATTTACGAATTGCCTATAGATTATACAAGGGAACTATCACTTAATATTAATTCTGATGACGAATTGATATGGAAAGTAGAAAAGGAGTTCATTGTAGAAATTACTAAGTGGATACAGTCAATCTCTATCTAATTTTCCGGTAATGGCTGTGCGATGTACCTAAATAAGTATTAATAGATGGATGTTTTATGTAGGTGAAGTTTTGTGCTATTTTAAACATGAAACTTCACCCTCAAACTTATACAATAGTATGTCTGTTTATAGAATCCAGCTACACATTATATAAAGTAAGCTACCATAATACTCGGTAGCTTTTATTTTATAAAGATTCAATTTCTTTGAAGCGGCGGTCAATGGTAGTTTAGGATTGCTCTTCTTCAATATCCTTAAAGCGTCTATGCAGAGTTGTCCTCGCAAGACCTGTAATGTCCATAATTTCTTTCTTAGTTATCTCTCTGTGCTTCCACTGTTCGTATAACTCTCTTAGTTTGTCTGTGACTTCAACTTTTTTACGACCTTTGTACTTGCCTTGTTCTTTTGCAAGAGCTATACCTTCTAGCTGTTTCTCTCGTTGTATGTTGACTTGAAATTCGTTTACAGCTCCCATTATTTGAACAAGAAGCTTACCACTAAGTGAGTTGATGTCGTAGGTGTCTTTTACGGACTGTATCTCTACGCCCTTTACTTGGAATATTTCGATAAGATTTAGTAGGTCAGACAATGAACGTGATACCCTTGATAAATCTAGAATATAAATGGTATCTCCCTCTCTGACAAACTCAATCATTAGTTTCAATTGTTCTCGCTCTGTTGTCCTACCTGATACCTTCTCTTCGACCCATTTGTCCATCTCTCCAAACTTATCGATGATAGTCTGCTTTTGTGATTCTAGATTTTGTCCTTGTGATGAAACCCTGATATAGCCAACTCGCATTTGTTGTACCCCCTGTATTCGTTTGCGTTGAGTAAATGATAACATAATGTTCCACTTAAGTCTAGAATTTTCGGACAAACGTTCCAAAAAGATGAATTTTATTCTAGTGGAACATAAATAAAATCATTTATGAGTGTTCTGTTTGGGTATACTCTAGTGGCACTCAAAGACTCTTAGGTTAAATCAATTATAATAATTGTACACATCGACTATTGTAATGTCGTTATGATATAATGTTATTGGAATTAAAGGTGACCGTACATGTTAATATGGTTAACACCTAAGATTAAAGGTGCGCATTGGAAACTTACGTAACTTTACAGACTTTTTATTACTCTTATTGAAAGGAATGACAATGACGAATTATTTATTAGATGGTGATAAGCTTGCTGATGATTTGGTTTTTCTACAAGCCATTTTTGTGAGCAAGAGATTTCAACGATTTGATGTTGATAAACATTACATACTTTGGGGGATGGAAATTAGTCGCGAAAAAAAGATATTTGAGCTTCTCATAGAAAGTGCTATGAAATTGAGGATAATAGATGACATTCATAAGGATTTTGAGGAAGCAGTTGAACTACCATTTCCAGTAGTTGGAATCTTAAAAAAGAAAGTCAACTCTGGCAGTTTTGTAGATGAGGAACAACTTACATTTCGGGAGTGTTGTAACAAAATCATACATGCTCAATGGTACGGTTTAGATTATGACGATGATGGTGTGCTACCAACGGTAAATTTCCAAGGTATGAAAGGCAAAGCGGAATGGAGAGCTGAAGTTGATATCCATAAATTTATTATATCAGGAATCTCTTATTGTATTGGCTATGATGAGAATTGGGACATTTCTAGTAGAAGGTCTCAATGAGCATACATGCAAACGATTATAGATGTATCCACCGACATCAAGCCCCATATAAAGACAGGGCTGACAGTGGGTTGAAGAGAGCAATTGAACTGATGGATATGAATAAGTATCCGATGGACGGAGCTGTGATTGTGGATTGATAGTGACCCCTACACTTAAAATCTAAAAAACTTCTTTTTCTGACCACAAGAGGTGTCGTTGGGGTGTTTAAATAACACGATTTTTTACAGCCATAAAATAAGAATTTCATATATATACACTGAACTTTTACTTAAGTCCATGAAGTTATAGAGACTATATTTATTAACTTAGAAATCCACATAAAGACTTTAATAAATACTTAGATAGACCGCCTACCTTAAAACCTCAGAAAAGCCCATTCAATGGTAGTTATCCAATACGTTGATAAATTCAATGAGTTAAAATCATTATTTCATTTATATAGTCAAGATCGAATAGTCACCATAATATGGTGGCTTTTCTTTATGTTAGCTTCAATTGGGTCAAGGACAGCAGATGAAGCTAGTCAATAGATTAGAATGGGTTCTCATGCTTATCAAATTTCATGTGTTATTAGGTTATTTAAATCTTTGAGATTATCATTAGTTGCTATGATAATTAGCAAATGCTATAATTAAGGGTGAGAGTTAATAATAGAAAAGTATTGAAAAAGGAGTGGAGTTTATGTACACTATTTTTGCATGGATATTTAAGTTATCAGCAATAGCTTATGCTTTTGGATTTGTTGCAGGAGTATTCCGACTTGTTTTCAAACAGGGCAAGACCAAAGATAATTTTGAACTGCTGAATCCATATAAAGTTTTTAAGAAATATTTAGAGGGTACAAAACATAGTGAGGAACGAAGGAGTTACATTGCTATAGCTCTGAATGTCACCGCGTTAATAGGTATAGCAATGTTTGTATTACCATATACAAGCTACGGAAGCGAGAATATTGATAGTGAGTTTGCAAAGAGACAATTCACGACCCATTACTATGCTAACTTTCAACCAGAAGATTCTGAGAGCAAGTTCTACAAGTTAATAGTTGAAATTGATTATGATGCAGATGATGCTGGAGACGGATGGAGAGGTGTTTGGATTAGGAGAGCTTACTTCCCTAATGGTGGTTATATTTGGATAGATGACATAGATGACTCTATTTGGTTTGGTGAAATAGTCACGGTATGGGACAGTGACGGAAACCAATGGGAAGTAGAACTTATTAATGAAAAGCCTAGTGAAGAAATAATGTCTGAATGGAAGGTGGAATAAAACCGCTGTACATTTCTGTTTTAGAGAATTAAGATTTGTTAAAGTAGAGGTTGGTTGAGTTATACACAAATCACGGTTGAATTAACCGTGATACATATAATTGTATTGAAGGGAGAAGTTATGGATATTGTTACTATAAGTGTTATTGGAGGGTTCACCGTGTCCGTTGTAACCATTATAAGTAGTTTGTTGATTGCGTGGTTAAACAAACACTATGAATTAAAGCGTGAAATGAGTTCAACGATATATAACATTGCATATAAAGAATGGGAAGCTAAAACAAAGCAAGTTCTTGAACTTGTTAATACAAAAGGTGGTCAAGCTATGTTATATCCCTTTGACGAATACCTGTTTTATTATAAGCGACTGATGACTCTTCTTTACAAAGGAAAGATAAAGGAAGGGGATATAAAAAAAATTCTATAAGGAAAGTGCTCAAATTATGCAAGTTGTTTCTGAAGAACGGGCGAAATTTAATCAGGAAGTTGTTCGTTAAGTGGTTACTATCACATAACACGGTTTTCTTGGTATAAAAGAAGAATTTCATCTATCTACTCGATCAAAACTAATAACCAATTAATGGCCCCTACATAAAATATGTAAGGGCCATTTTTATATTTGACGTTATGAGAATCGTTATCACTTAATTTATAGTATAAAACTTCATCTCGCTATTGTCAATAAGGCCCATTGCTGAAATAACAGTAGGCTGATATGATACAAAGAGTGTGGCGGTCGATTAAGGCTGTTCCAAGAAGTATACAGACAAGCAGATACAGCACGCTACTGGGCTTTTAAATGAGCAAAGCTATAAGGAGGAAGTTGAGAAGATGACACGAATTGGTAAATCTACATTGATTAGTGCAAAGAGGCAGGTGTTAACATGAAACTTGATTCGTACAAAAATATATCTGAAGAGGAATGTTATGAATTTTGTTGTAAATATAGATTAGGACGCAAGGTCTTTCGAGACATTAAAAAAGGGAAGATTGATTTGGAAACAATTAGTGCGGCAGTGTCTCAGCGTTTATTAGTAGGTCGCTCAACAGTAGAGGCGGCAGTATTCTTTGGCTTAAGCTATGAAAAGTTAAAGTTCTTTCGGAAATTGTCCCACCAAGGTAGTGATATCAAAACTACATACAGGAGTAGAGGTGAAGATGGAATAGATGTTTTTGAAGTTCATCGTTCATTTGTAGAGTACTGTTTGACTAAGCATATTGAAGTTGACATAGGAAAAGAAACTTTTTATGAATTTGTCAGAGATAATGTTGGAGGAGTCTATGCAATAGACAATCTTTGGAATGGAAAAAGGTATGTTGGGCAGTCAAAAGCAATTGTGAAACGTGTTCGCCAAGAACTTTCACATCTTAATAACGGTATAACTGGGGTAAACCCAAAGCTAGGTGAAGACTACATAATTCAAGGCAGAGAAGGATTTAAGCTTGAAGTTATTGAAATCATTTATCCGTTCGATGAAGATAAGGCTAAACGGGCTGAGAAGATAAATATCAGAAATGTAGAGTTGGATAACTTGTATAACCATCAACACAAGAAGTGGGGGCGTGTGAGAGTGGTAGGGGGTAGGTTAAAGTCTCAGAAAAAGGCATTGTATGACTATTTGTTATAGGTTGCTTCACTTCCACAATACGATTTATTTCAATGACATGAAATGTTAGTTTTATTTATATAGCCAAGATAAGATATTCACCATAATATGGTGGCTTTTTAATATTTTAAGATATATTTTTCATAAGTAGTTAAGATGCACACTGATGACAATAGTTGCAGGTAGATTTGGTTGTGATATAATAATATAAATAGATAGAAAATATAAAACAATTATTAGTAAGGGTGAGATAACTGAACTCGACTGTATTGCATATGTCTGGAAAACTAGGCTCATGCTTTAGAGGCTTATGGGCTTGACCATGGTCTCTTTTTGTATGTTTGAGTAACTTGACGAGAGGGCAGCATAGTTTCGTAAAGCTTAGCGATGGTAGTTGTCAGACCTTACATATAAAATATTAAAGACTGTATTATGCTTAAGTAACTTGAAATAAAACTCAGGGAGGTCATTATGAAAAAAAATGCATTATGGTTACTAATTGGAGTATTGCTAATAATTGTTGGTATTGAATCATACTCATTGATTAATATCAGTAGCAAAGTCGATACGTTGAATAGTAGTATTGAAGATTTAAATTTAATTATGGATAAGCAAAAAGAAGAATTTGATATAGTTGCTAGACAAGAACATAAAGAACTTGCAGAAAAAATCATAATACATACATACTTGGAGCTGAATAAAGCTGGAAGCAAGAAAAAAGGTGAACCTGTTGGGCTAATAGTTTCAAATATGAAACTTATATCTTCGTCATACACTGGTGAGGATGAAGACATAAAAACTATGCTTTATAAAGTGCAAGACTACCTTGATTACAAAATGTATGAAATTGGACTAATGCCTGAGTATGAAGGAAACATTTCAGAAAAAGAAGACTTTCGATATTATATTACTGTTACAGATTACGTAAGAATCTGTATATCTAAATATGCTTTATTTGATAAGATTGGTTTATATGACTAAAATGAAAACATCAAATGAATATCTATTCGATTTAACATAAGAACTTGAAAATAGGAGGAGGATATTATGTTGGAGCGAAAGTATTTGAGTGAAATAGCAATTAATATGTTTGGAAATAGGCTATACTTAATGCAACAGCCAATTTCAATGCAACATAAAATAAACTATACAGAAGCTGCTTTAATTAGATACTTTCAGCCAAAATACAACGATAAATTCAAGCATCAATTTCCGAATAATCAACATACAAGTTACAAAGAGTGTTTTGACAAAGAGTTAAACATGGTCTGTGTTGAGATTCAAACGGAAGAAATATGTGTTGAACTTTGGAGTCAAAGTGTTGAATATAATTCAATACATCTAACGCAGTACAATATGTTTTCACTAGAAGATAGAAGAGCAATGTTTGATTTTGCTTTTAACATTGATAAATGACAGGCTGCTGTTGTTCATAAAAAAAGAATTTCATTTATAATTCAATTCGATCAGATGTAAGCATCATAAATAGGTTGTTCTTTATAGGTTATTGGCTGTCCTAAAGAGGCAGCCTTTTTGCTGTCATGAGACTTGTGCTCTTTAGTGGTAAGTGCTAGAATATTAGCTGAGGGATATTCAGTGTATCTAGATTATGGGGGACAAGATGAAGAAACGTATTTATGAAATAATTGAGAAAGCAGAGGGGGATGACAGGCTCAGTAAAATCTTCGATAATACAATCTTGATACTAATTCTATTAACGATTGTTGCTATCATACTTGAATCGTTTGGTTCGGTGTACAAGGCTAATGCAGGACGATTTAGAGTCTTTGAGATTGTCTCTGTTTCAATCTTCACAGTAGAGTACCTCCTTCGTTTATGGACTGCTGACATTAAGTATAGTGATAAGGGAAGAGTGATGGCTAGAATAGTTTATATACTATCGTTCATGGCTCTCATAGACCTGTTTGCAATCCTTCCTTTTTATATTCCAATGTTTATACCATATGACCTTCGATTCCTTCGTATGCTACGTATAACAAGGCTGGCAAGGGTTCTTAAACTGAACCGTTACTCGAAAGCCATGAACCTAATTATTGATGTGGTTAGGGATAAAAAAGACGAGTTGATTGCTACAGTTTCAATCATGTTACTGATAATAGTAATGTCTTCAACACTGATGTATTACGTTGAATCTGATGTGCAACCTGAAGCTTTTCCTAACATTGTAGCATCGTTTTGGTGGGCAGTTGCTACACTGACGACAGTTGGTTATGGTGATGTGTATCCTATAACTGCAGGTGGTAAGATATTGTCATCTGTTATTGCTATTTCAGGAATAGGGCTAGTGGCACTGCCTACAGGTATTCTAAGCTCTGGCTTTATGGACGGTATGAACAAGGAAAAAAATGATAAAGCTATATGTCCTAAATGTGGCTATGATTGTAGTGGAGATGGAGGTAAGTATGAATGAAGTAGATTAATTGATGTGACAGTGCAAGAATTTGAATTGAGTATGAAAGCCAATATAAACGAAATTTATGCTTCGTGTATTGCTGATGTATCAAAAAGAAATGGTTTAATAGCATGATAACATCTAGCAATGATTTTTTAAAAATGAAATACGTTTGAAGAAATATGGTTCAGGTGTTTGTGAAGATGTAACCATATTGCACCTTTTATAAGAGCAAATGAAGACTCTCCTTATTTGGAAGTACATCATAAGATTCCTTTAGGAGTAGGTGGGGATGATACTGTCGAAAATGCTATTGGTGTATGTCCGAATTGTCATAGAGAAATGCATTTTAGAGTGTAATGTGTTATTTGTAAATTATACGACTGAAAATATTATAGGTGGTTAGTGAATATGGGTAGAGTGAAAAATCTAGATATTAATAAGTCTATTTCAAATCTGTTTCCTGAAATAGCTGAAGAGTGGAATGAAGAAAAAAACGGAGAATTGACTCCAGAAAATACTACTCCTGGCTCAAGTAAGAAAGTCTGGTGGAAATGTGAGAACGGACATGAATGGGAAGCGATAGTACAAAGTAGGATGAGAGATGGATATGGTTGCCCATACTGTTCAAAGAAAAGAGCTGGATACGGTTATTCGCTTGGAGATATGTTTCCAGAACTGTGTAAGGAGTGGAACGAAGAAAAAAATTATGACTGTTCACCTTTTGAAATTACACCGTTTACTGGAAAGAAAGTCTGGTGGAAATGTGAGTATAATCACGAGTGGGAAGCGATTGTTGGAAATCGTACTAGGCTTGGGTCAGGTTGTCCGTATTGTAAGGGGACAAAAGTAGGATATGGTAATTCTTTTGGTGATAACCATCCTGAACTTGCAAAGGAATGGAATGTCAGTAAGAACAAGAGTATGACGCCGTTTGATTTCACACCAGGTTCTGAAAAGAAAATGTGGTGGATATGTGAAGAAGGGCACGAATGGCAAGCAACAATTACTCACAGAGTAAATGGTACTGGGTGTCCATACTGTATTGGAAGAAAAGTGGGATACGGTAATTCATTAGGTGACAGGTATCCTGATTTATCTAGAGAGTGGCATCCTTTGAAGAACAAAGGCAGAACGCCGTTTGACTATACACCTGGTTCTAGAGTGAAGGTCTGGTGGCAATGTAAACAAGACCATGAATGGAAAGCTACAATCTCTAGTAGGGTAACTGGAAATGGTTGTATCAGATGTTCAAAAAGAATTAGTAGTCCTATACGAATCCTTGACTATGCTTTCAGTAAAATATTCAAGGATGTAAAAATTGAATGTCAAATTGGTCAGGACACAGTAGATATGCTTGTTACAGACCTGAATCTTGTTATCGAATATGATAGTGCTTTCTATCACAAAAACAGAGTGGAGCATGATTCTGAAAAAAGTATAAGGATTATTAATGAAGGATTTAGTCTGCTGAGAATCCGCAGTTATGATAATAGTGACTCACTAACTAATATTGTTGTAGAGGGTGTGAGTAATTTACACTTAAAGGTTCAAAATACATTGACTTCAATAGATGATGCAAATCTTTTTATTCGTTCGATTCTGGCGTATATGAAGGAAACATATACTGTAAAATATAGAGATGAAGTTATTATTAATTCTATTGAGGACTTAAATATACTAACGGCGTCATCTACTTTATTCACGAAATCACTCACATATCGGTTTCCTGGAATTGCAAAACAGTGGCATCCAACAAAAAACAAAGGTCTATTACCATCAAATATGTCAGGGGTTGCAGGCAATAAAGTCTGGTGGAAATGCAAGGAAGGTCATGAATGGCAAGCGAATATTGACAATAGAACGAGTAAGAATTATGGTTGCCCATTTTGTGATGGGCGTAGATTGAGTGATGAAACCTCATTAGCACACAGATATCCTGAACTTGCGAAACAATGGCACCCAACAAAAAACGGAGAATTGACCCCATATCAAGTAATGCCAGGAACTAGACAAAAAGTATGGTGGAAGTGTGATGATGGTCATGAATGGTTTGCTGTAGTTGCAAACAGAATGAACGGATGCAATTGCCCATATTGTTCAGGTCAAGCTATTGGGTTTGGTAATGCTTTGGGTGATATGTATAAAGACCTAGCTGATGAATGGAATTATGATAAGAATAAAGGTGTTAGCCCTTTTGAGATTAGACCTCAGACAAATAAGAAGTATTGGTGGGTTTGTAGTAAAGGACATGAATGGGATGCTGTTCCATCATCAAGGGTTAGAGGCGCTGGATGTCCCTACTGTGCTGGTAAACGTGCAGGTTATGGGAATACCTTAGGCGATATATATCCCGTATTAGCTCTAGAATGGCATCCTACAATGAATGGTGAAAAAACACCTTATGATGTAGCACCAACTTCAAACAAGAAGGTTTGGTGGCTAAATGCCGCTGGAAGAGAATGGGAAGCTATAATTAGCAATAGAGCTCGCCCTTATAGGAAAAAGAATATGAAAAAGGCCGAGGTTTAGAATTGGAAGGTGTTTGTTAATGGGGGTATGTTGAAATCTCATAAAACAACATCATAGGCCTCTCTGTGATAGGTTAATTCACATCCACTATACAGATTGATTTGTGACATAAAATCCAGATTTTATTTGTACTAAGAAGTTGATCCCAATAAGTCCCATTAAATGAATGTTTTAAGGTGAAGTGATAACACAAGAGGAGGCATGCGTTCTGATACGGATAGAATGGTTAGATAATACTATTCTTGATTTGTTGATTTAGCATTTGGTTGTGATATAATAGAGTAAATAGTTATAAAATATAAAAAGATTTTTAATGAGGGTGAAATAACTGAATTTGACTGTAAAACATATGTCTAGGAAACTAGGCTCATGTTCTAGAGGCTTATGGGCTCGCCTGTGGGTCTCTTTTTTGTATGTTGGGGATGTTGATAACCATATCGTAGTTTCGTAATTCGGGACTATAATAGTTAGCTGAAATTATTCTTTTTTGAAAGGACGAAATGATGAAAAAAAGAGGTGAAGATATTGAAAATACAGTGGAAAGTAAAGATAATATTGATAAGAAAGGTATGACAAATCGTGACTATAAGTGGATAATTGCAATAATGTTATCAATTATCATCATTTTAGCAACGCATTGGTTATTAGTAGACGATGATAGAGTCATGGAATATTTTACATTCATGTCTATAGGTGTATCAATTACTTTAGGTATTGTTGCAATTTGGATTTCAATTTCACAAAATACTAATAGCAATATACTAAATGGTGAAATGAAATCAACTTTAACTAGTATAGAAAAAACTGTTGTCGGAATGGATACAAATATTAGGGATATCAAATATGAATCATTACCAGCTTCTAAGATTAATACAGTAACTGATGCCAAAGCAGACTTAACTAATGAAGAAAATAATGAAGAGCCTATTAATTATTCAAATAGTCATGCAAATTGCAGAAAGATAACGAGATATCATGGCTATATCAATACGAGTCAATCTTTAAATACAAATGAATTATTAGCTGGTATACGTAAGGTGTTAAGTGTACGTGCAACGCCTCTCACTATAATAGATTTTAGTGTTTTTGGAAGTGTAAGAGTTCAACACAATAGTAGAGGCTATTTATCGAATTTTTTAATATTAGTTGAAGGTGAGACTGAAGAAGCAATACTAAAAGATGCCTGTCTAACTTCACTGAATAAAATGGGAATCAATGATATTGGGCTAGACTTAATGCTTAATATAGTTTAGTCATAATTTCAGCTAACACATCAGTTGCCGTCATGTACTGGAGTAAGGAAGATGTACACGTATTCAACCTGTAGAACGTTAGTGCCATTATTATTATATATCAGGAGGTATCATATGATTGAATGGATTAAAGAAAATTCAATAGTAATTGCATCAGCATCGACAGTTACAACGATGTTATTTACCTTGGCTTATTTAATTACAACATTACGACTAGTTCATACTCCTTATAATTTTTTCCTTAAGCCAATTAGATTATCATCAACTCCTAAAGCGTTAAAGTTTATATTTGAAATTGAGAATTTGGGACACAGTAATGCAATTAATGTTAAAGTTCGTTATAAATACTTAGATGAAATTTCGGATTTGAATAGAAAGAATATACATTTATTTTCTAGGTGGGTTTTTACAGATGAAACAATTGAGATAAAGGCAAACGATAAGAGCATTACATATCTAAACGGAATAATGACATATAATGATATTTTTCAAATTTTAGGAACTACTATGACAGGTAAGAAACTTAGGTTTTATTATTATTATATAAATAGTATACAGCAGAACTTTAGACCTGCTACTTTTTTCGAGATACAAAAATTCAGATTCTTAATCCTACTATATAGAATAAAATCTCCATTTATATATTTGAATTATGAGATGGTATATAATCGCAGGCAATTTAGGAAAGAGATTCTCGGTGTTCTTTTAAGTAAAGGTGAATTATCAATAGATTTAATTGCTGATGAATTTAAGAATCGAAACGATGAGCAGGTTAAGAGAGAGATAGAAAAACTTCTAAAGGATGAGTATGTTCGAGAAGTTGAAGGCATCTATTTTGAGATTACAAATAAGGGCAAGAAATTCAGAGGTGTTTTCGGGGAGGGATTATAACAAATGTATAAAACTATTATTGATATATCCGTTTACTCAAAAAAACAACCTATCCAAAGGCAATGAATTTCTTTGAATTACTTCTTAATTAGTATGTTTACTTTTGTTTTCTAGAAAGGTTATTTAATGATTATTCAATCAGTTGGCAGAACCACCCACAACTTAACATTTGATTACTTAACTTATGAAACAGCCTGTAAATATATATGGCACTGTAAGACTAAGAACGGTATTCATTGGTTTTATACATTAGTGGATAGTAAAGAACTGAGTCTTAACTCAATCTTATTTGGAACAACACGAAATCAGATAGTGGTTCATAAGAACGGAGATACACTAGACTTTAATCTAAGTAACATTGAGATACTAACTAGACAAGAATACGCGCATAAGTATATTGCTTCAACTATGAAGAAAAAATCCAAATACAATAATGTAACTTGGGACTCAACTGCAAATAAGTGGAAAGTTCGTTTTATTAAGGCTGGACAAGTGGCCTATGAACGATATTTAGATAATGAAGGGGATGCTGCCACTGTAGCCGATTATAAATCGTTAGAGTTGTATAGTTCTAAGTCAAGTATCAACTTGCCTGATATGAGCTATAAAGAGCTGACAGAGGCCTATAATAAGATTGTTGATAAATATGGTGATACTAGAGTTGAGATAAAGTCAAAGTCATTGCAAGGAGTTGGCAGAGTAAAAGGTACATCAAAATATGTGGGTGTGTATTTGGATAAACGAAGAAATAAGTGGTGTGCCAGTGTTAAGTTCAAAGGTGAGAAACATTGGTGTGGTAGCTATGTTGATGAAGTAGATGCAGCGAGAGCATACAATAAAAAAGCATTAGAGCTGTATGGTGAGGGTGTTAAACTGAATGTAGTTTAGAATTAGTAAATTATCTACAAGATATAAGTTGGTGTGTAAGTAATGAGTCCGAGAAACTCGGACTTTCGTTTCTAATAACAACCAAGATCCGGTACTTAATTGTGTGTCACCCTTAAAGAAGAGATGATAAATACAAAAGAATCAGTCGCTATGCTTCTACCGACCACGAAAATAATAAGGGTGAGTACACCGATTAGTTTTACACATTTTTAGTCGTGGCAGGCATTGCGTAGCAATGAGAAATCTTAATCATAGATATAAATATTGAACCTAAAATTAGCAAGTGCTATAATTATTAGTAGGGAGTTTTTTGATTTTGGAGGTAGTTATTAAGAATAGAATATATCAAATCATTGAAGAGGCTGATGATGGTGATATATATCCAGTTACCATATTAGGAAAAGTTCTAGCATCGATTATTGCAATTTCAGGCATCGGTCTAGTAGCATTGCTAACTGGTATATTGAGTCTGGGTTTTATGGAAGGCATTCAGAAGAAAGAAAAGAAGTGTCTTTATTGTGGTAAAGACCTATAAATAAATGAGATAGAAATCAATGAGAGGAGGAAATGATTTGAAAGCAACTATGAGGGTATGTTTTACAATATTATTGTTAATTAGTATGACATTAATTGTTAGTGCGCATTCTGGCAGAACCGATGGACAAGGTGGGCATAAAGATAATCAAAATAAAAGTGGACTTGGAAGTTATCATTATCATCATGGATATGGGCCACATTTACACCCAAATGGTGTTTGCCCTTATTCGTCTAATGTAACTACTAGCTCGAGTTCTAGTAGTTCGAATACAAGTAGTTCAAGTGCAGTAGATTCTACTAAGCCAAAGAACATTAGTGTTGAGAGCGTGGATATTACTTCAAATAGTTCATTCATGACAATCGGTGATGAAGTTAGTCTTTTTGTATCATTTTCTCCGAGCAATGCAAGTAATCGAGACTTAAAGTGGGAGACTAGCGACAATAATATAATTGCATTATCTAGCAACACATTATCAGCAGTAAGCATTGGTGAAGCTGAGATTTCGGTATATTCAAATAATTTAAAAAGCGACCATGTTCATATTATGGTATATCCGTCGATTGATATGTTGAGAATTGAAGACATTGAGGATGGAATTTATGTAAATGAACCATATCAGTTGAAACTGGCAAATATTCCAGATGATTTACCAGAAGAATTTTCAACGTGGTCTTCAAATGATAATCAAGTAATTGAAGTAGATGAAAATGGTTTATTAATACCAAAATCTTCTGGAGTAACAACTATAAACTGTAAATTGAAATCGGGATTAAGTACTAAGGTTGAAGTTGAAGTGTATAACCGAATCAATGAAATTAACATATTAGAAAAGAATATTGTAATTGAAGAAGGATTAAAGATTATAATGCCTTTGAAGATAGTACCATTTGATTCGAATAGCAAGGACATTCAGTGGAAAGTGACAAATCCTAATGTTGCTACGATTAACGAAGACTTAGTTATTGAAGCAATAGGAGTAGGAAAAACATCCATTTATGCAATTGTTAATGGAATTGCCAGAGATTCAATCATTGTTGAAGTTGAAAAAACTGAAGTAGTTAAAAAAGCTGAAGAAGTAGTAATAGATTCCATCAATGAGCTAACGGAAAACAAAAGTCCCATAGATGAATCACCGTGGGATGTTCTGCTATTTACTATAGGAACTGCAGTATCATTAGGAACAGTAGGAACACTAGGTTTTCTGATAGGTCGTAAAAGTAAGTGAATTTAAATATTTAGGCTATTTAATCATTAGCATACTATATGAAATATTAACTGGTAAGGAGACCTGACATATGAAAAAAAACAAAAGTAAAAAAATCAACTCATTGATAAAGATTATACTATTTATTATGCTGTTACCTTTTCTAATGTATGCATGGATTTTCAAGAAAGAAGACTGGTCATTTAAAAGTAAAGCATTGGCATCTGGGGCTCTTACTCTAGTATTTCTAGTTATTTACATTGTGGTACCAAAGACTGATTATGCAGCTGAGAATAAATATGAAGAATCCACAACTGCAAGTATTGTTGAAGCATTAGAAGAACCAATAGAAGAACCAATAGAAGAACCATTAGTTGATGCCAGTAGTAAAAATTCTGAAAATGATAATACTTTGGAATTGACAAAAAATGAGGCTAGTAATGAAGTTTCAGAAATAACAGAGGCTGAATCAAGCTCTGTTATTAAAGAAGTAGAAGCAACATCGACTTTATATGTTCATTTTTTAAACGTGGGGCAAGCTCTGTCGGTTTTAGTCTCAGATGACAATGGAAACGACCTGCTATATGATGCAGGCAATAGCAGTGATGCAAATTTTATTGTCAGCTATTTAAAAAAGCAAGGTGTTGATGATATAGAGTATTTGATTAATTCACATCCTCACGAAGACCATATTGGTGGAATGGATGAAATCTTAAATGAGTTCGAGGTTGAGAATGTGATTATGTCAAATCTTGTATATGATACAAATGCATATACTAATGTGATTAATATCCTAACGGATAAAAATATTGCGGTGACTGACCCAATTGTTGGACAGACATATCAACTAGGAACAGCAGTGATAGAAGTATTAGGGCCTTTGAATACCTCATATACAGAAGCTAATGGCTATTCGGTGGTAATAAGAGTATCAAGTGGCTCACAGAGCGTCCTGTTGACAGGTGATGCTGAAGCGGAATCGGAACATGAATTAGTTGCATCTAGAAATGATTTAAGTGCTGATATCCTTCAGATTGGTCATCACGGTTCAGCCTATTCAAGTACGATTCAATTCGTGTCAAAGGTTAATCCGAAATATGCAGTTATAAGTGTTGGTACAGATAATAGTTATGGCCACCCAGATAGTATTGTAACTATGAGACTTGCAAACATGAATATCAATGTTGAAAGAACAGATATGAATGGTACAATTGTTTTTGAGTTAAATGGAAAAGACGAGATACTTGTTCAAGAGTTGAACACAGGAAATCCTGATACAGCAGAGAAAACTGTAGATAATGAAGATGATATAATCGTATCTACAGTAACCAGTGAAGAGATAAAACCTGCTGAAACAGTTGTTCCAATTGTACCAGAAGAAGAAATTGGTAGGCCAATTAAGATTAGTAATGTCAACAAGACAGAAGAATTTGTGAGTATAACAAATTCAGGAAGTGAACCTAAAGACATTGGAGGGTGGACTCTAATATCTGAGAAGGGTGCAGACCAAGGCCAAACTTATACATTCAAGAGTGGATTCATTTTAAATGCAGGTGAAAGTATAACCTTGATTGCAGGCAAGAATCCAGTGGCTGGTGAGGGTGAGATAATTATGGCGACTAAGAATATTTGGAATAATAGTGAGCCTGATGCTGCAATATTATTAAATGAACTGAAAGAAGAAGTTGATAGAAGGTAAATGAGTAATTAGTGTTATAAGAGTTGCAACAAGTGGTGAAAACTAATGAATATAAAAAAAGGGTAAAGGTGAAAAAATGAAACGATTTTTGAGTATAGTGTTATGTATGATTTTATCTGTAACAACAATTATTGCAACGGTAACTCCAACAAAGTATGATGAGTATGCAGAAAAATTAGCTACGATAGGTGTTTTTAAAGGAACAGGAAACGGGTTTGAACTAGATAGAGCACCTACTAGGTTAGAAGGTCTTGTAATGCTTATTAGACTCCTAGGTAAAGAGGATGAGGCGATAAATGAGTCGTTGACTGAATCGAATTCATATTTTAGTGATGCCCCTACTTGGGGAATACCATATACAAATTATGCATACAAACATGGTTTATCCATGGGGATTGGGAATGGCTTATTTGGAGTTGAACAACCGTTGGTAGCAAAAGCTTACTATACATTTGTGCTTAGAGCATTAGGGTATGATGATAGTTCTGGGGATTTTAATTATAATGATGCTATTGATTACGCATTGAGTCAAGGTGTCGTAAGTCAAGAGCTTTATACAGATATCATGGAGCAAGAATTTACCCGTGATTATGTTGCAAAAGTTTCATATGATGCTTTGTACTGTTTTGTAAAAGGTTCGAATACTAAACTTATTGACACCTTAGTTCAGTCAGGAGATATTGATGCAGCAACAGCAGCTTTAGTAGAAATTAAAAAAACAAGTGTTGTTATTATAGGGTTAGATAAGGAAGCGGAATATGTAAAAATACAAAATATGGGTAAAGCAGCTGTAGATATTGGTAATTGGGTTCTGATTTCTGAAAAGGGAAATCAAACATTTATTTTTCCTAATGGATATGTTTTACAACCTAATCAAATTTGTACCGTAACATCAGGTGAATTAAAAGGAACAGGCGATTTTACTATGGCTGAAACTACAATATGGAATAATAGTTCACTTGACCCTGCCGTTTTAAGAGATGTTGCAGGCAATGAAGTGTCTCGAGTTGAAGAATAGAATGCTATTTACATCTTGATCTTAACTAATAACCATAAAATGATACTTAATAGATTGCACTTATCACGATTAGTTGAGTTTAGTGTACATAAATATTACTATGCCAGAAATAAGACGCACGATGATTGGGATGGATTTCATAAAAAGGATAACTAATTATTAGCTATCAATAAGGAGGTTTGAGTGAGTAAATTCTTTAAAAAAAAGACAAAAAAAATTGAAAATAAGATAGTCAATGTTTTAGGACCAATGATTATACAAATTTCTGTATTACAATTAAAAAAGATAATGAATATTTGGTCAATTGTATTGGATGACTACTCGCAATTGAAATTATATGTTTATTTCAATGCAATATTAATAGCTGTATTTGATAGACTGTTAACTAGAAAAATGGATTATGCCTCTAGAGGAAGAGTGATTAATATAGTGATTGATACCTTAGAAGCTTCTTTCTGCAAGCAAGAGGCCTATGGAAAAACAATAGAAGAGAGAAAACTTTTATTTAATAAATTATTTGATGATATGTTTAAAGAATTGATAAATTGTGAAAGTGTAATGGGTGAAGGAGAAAATGTTATGATAGTATCTTCACAGAAATTATTCCAGTGGTATTTACCTAATGAAGACCTGAATGATGATTTGTTTGTATCAACAGTAAAAGAAATTGGAAACACAGTAGTGGCAATGATTTCTACAGATTCAATAAAAAAAATATTAGATTAAAAAGTGATTTCTATGATAATATTTAATAATTTATTTGTATGATGTATTAAATTTATAATCAAATAGTTGCATGGAAAGGATATTAATTAATGAGTATAATTGAAGGCGATAATGAATCATGCCTGATATGAAGACAGTAATAGAGATTATTCGAACGATTGATGAGTTAAAAACTTACAAGGTGATGAGTTTGATATTTGAAGAATGAAATCTATGGTTAGGAACTAACTTTACGTCGTATTAACACAAACTATAGGAGATTTGTATTTGTGTAAAAACAGATTTTAACACAGTAAACAGGGGTCAGTTAAATCAATATAGTTAAAAGCTGTTTAGCTTAAAATACATAGCAGGTAAATTGAGGAGGAGTGTATGAAGATAAATTTTAATTTAATTCAAAACGAAGGTAACATGGATACGCTAGTATCTCCAATAGAATTGTTTGGTGTATTGCCTAATAAGGAAAAAAAATATGATTATTTAAGGGATGTTCAAAGTGAAGTATTAAAAAAATGGTACGATTTAAGAGGCAATAAAGATAATATTATTAAAATGAATACTGGTAGTGGAAAAACAGTGATTGGGCTTTTGATTTTAAAATCATGCTTAAATGAAGGGATTGGTCCTGCTATATATGTATTACCAGATAATTATCTTGTTAGTCAAGTATTGCTTGAAGCTGATAATCTAGGTCTCAAAGCCACAGATGATGCAGAGGATTTCAATTTTAAAAGAGGTAAGGCAATTTTAATTACATCTATTCACAAATTAATTAATGGTAAATCTGTTTTTGGTATGAGGAATAGGAATAATATAAAAATTGGGAGTATTGTAATAGATGATGTACACGCCTGTGTTAATACGACAGAATCTCAATTCACAATAAATATAAAGCGGGATGATGAAAAGTATAATAAGATTTTAAGTTTATTTGAAAGTGATTTACAGGAACAAAGTATGATTGGTGTGCGTGAAATATTCGATGGATTACCAAATGCTATGTTACAAATCCCATATTGGTCATGGCAAAATAAACAAACTCAATTGATAGAGCTGTTACATGAGTCAAGAGAGGATGACGATATCATGTTTTCATGGCCATTATTAAAAGATACTTTAATACATTGTGAATGTTGTATATCATCTGAGGTTATTGAAATATCCCCTAAGTGTATACCAATAGATAAGATTTCATCTTATATTGAGGCCACTCGGAGGATATTTATGAGCGCTACACTAAATGATGACAGTCCTCTAATAGCAAATTTTGATATTGATAACGAAGTTATATCAGAGGTTATTGCACCAAATAATGCAAATGACATCGGAGACCGAATTATTTTAGTACCAAAGTTGGCAAATTCTGAAATTGAAGATGCTGACATAGCTGAAAAATTAAAGGAATTATCCTTAGAATATAATGTGGCTGTAATTGTCCCTTCGAATAAAAGAGCACATTGCTGGTCGGAAATCGCAGATGAAATTTACCGGTCAGGTAATATAGAGAATGGTGTAGAAGAGCTGAACTCAAGACATGTTGGCTTGGTGGTGTTTGTGAATAGATATGATGGTATAGATTTACCGGAAGATGCTTGTAGAATTTTAGTTATTGATAATATGCCTGATGTAAGAAGAATGGTTGATAAAGTTGAAGATTCTGTTTTAAGAGGGAGCAATAGACTGCTAAATCAACAAATACAAAAAATTGAACAGGGAATGGGACGTGGTGTTCGTTCCAGTTCTGACCATTGTGTTATTGTTCTAATGGGTAACTCCTTATTGGATGTACTTTATGTAAATGGGGCATTCAATCTATTTGGTTCGGCTACTAAAAAACAGATGAATTTATCAGAAAAAATTTCTGAGCAAGTAAAAGGAGGCAATATCGATGAGATTTTTGAGCTTGCAGATTATTGTTTGAAAAGAGATGATGATTGGATAGCAGCTAGTAAATCAGCTCTTGTTCATACTAATTATAGTAAAGAATTACACATTGATGAACGAGTGCTTATTAATAGATTAGCATATAAAAAAGCTAGAATGAAAATGACAAGAGAGGCTGCAAAAGATATATTTGATTATGCGAATACAGTTAAAGGCGACTTACAAAAAGGTTGGCTTAAACAATTGGCAGCAGCATACATAAACATATATGACCCTGTAGAAGCTCAGAATGTACAGTTAGCGGCTAAAAAATTGAATCCATATGTATTAAATCCTAAAGAGGGGATACAATTTGAGAAGAAGTTAGTTAAATATCATGGGCAAGGAAGAAAGTTTATTGATACAATTGATAGTTTACGATTAGATGAGAATAAATTTATATTGAAAATTGATAATATCATAGAAAGACTAATATTCGAGCCAGATACAGCATCGAAATTTGAACAAGCGCTAATGGATATAGCTTTTTATATTGGATTTTCAGCAAGGAGACCAGAGAATGAAGTTGGCAAAGGTCCTGATGTTTTATGGCAGACTTCGGATACTGATTTTATTGTTATTGAGTGCAAAAATGGTGCTATCACAGATTTGATAAATAAGAAAGATTGTAATCAATTAAATGGTTCTATTGTCTGGTTTAACAGATTATTTATCAAGAATGGTTGTAATGTAAAGCCATTGATGATTCATAAGAGCAATCTATTTGAACATGCTAGTTCTCCAGATGCAAATATAAAAATTATAAATGAAATTGGCTTAAAAAGTTTCAAAGATGCGGTTTATGGTTTTTCTAGAGCAGTCGTCAGTGAAGGTAATTTTAAAGATGCTGGAAAAATAATGCAATTATTAAAACACTATGGCTTGGACAAAGATTCGATAATTATGAAGTATACTTCTGACTTTAAAGTTAAAAATGCCAATTAGTGATATAATAGTTTAAGTTTAGAAGGGAGCTTGGTTTTGACTAAGCTCCCTTTCTTTTTGGAGGTTATTTACCTTTGTAAAGATTATTTTATTTATAATCTGTCTACTACTTTGAAAAAGTAGTTATCTTCCTACTATCTACAAACCATCAGTAGAAAATTAATAGATGAAACATAAGACAGCCTGTATCGAGGCTGTCTTATGTTTGCTACTAATTAACGGAGTGTACTCATTAATTTGAGTACACTAGAAAGATGTGTTGGAATACTCCTTTCTAATTGTCAGGCGGGGCACTTTTCTATCAAAGCTTTGACGATAGCAAAAGAACTGATGAAGCTACTAAAACCACTAGCCTGTCGTTAGGCGCGTGGCAGAGGGAA
>Ga0314774_1000595_pt1 | contig 27417 bp, 21 predicted proteins | sample MetaGCBIA2018_FD_204515 | JGI IMG/M metagenome (GOLD analysis project Ga0314774, IMG submission 204515) | Cryopeg brine microbial communities from Beaufort Sea near Barrow, Alaska, United States - CBIA 2018 | ecosystem: Environmental > Aquatic > Marine > Coastal | place: USA: Alaska | collected...
CGGCGTATCTATACTTCGTGCACCAAACTATATGAACTGTAAGTCGAGAAACTGTAGGTCCATTACTCAGTTGTTCTGACTTTTGTCAACGTAAACCTTTTTAGAAGCTAAAGCGAAATGCACTAAAATGCATAGTTTAAACTATTTTTGAGACCAATAAACTCCTGTGTCCATTGGTTTTTTTAATGGCGATAGCGTATGGATACCAAAGTCCAACTGCCAATATCAGCCAAGATGGTCATTTGATAACCTATATAGAAAAAATCAAAGGATCCAATAATGTAGAAGGAAACTATATAATTCTGGCGGATAATTCCTTTCAGGGTTGTAGGAAGATAGTTCAACAATACGCTGCGGCCTCCTCAGGAAGTTAAGCAGAAACCTTTATCATCAGGGACAAAGAACCTGGCATTGCTGAAAGAAGACTTTAAAGACCATCCAGGCACTCTATACCTAGATAGCCTAAAATATATGGGAGATCCCAACTTAAATTGCCATTTCCATCAACATATCTTTAATGGGAATACAGGTCAGCTACAATCGAGTGGAAATAAATTGAGTCATCAACTAATCTTACTAAGCAATTGCAATTAATCAGGCTTCTCCTGGAGCTCCGAAACTAATCGGGAACTGTGGAGTTCCTCCCTGCTGATTGATCTTCCCAAAAGCATCTTCGTACTTTTCAATGTTGTCTTTCAAAGCTGCCAAAAGTCTCTTTGCATGATCTGGAGTCATAATAATTCTTGACTTAACTTTAGCCTTTGGTACGCCTGGCATCAAGCGAATAAAATCGACCACAAATTCTGAGTTAGAATGAGCGATCATTGCCAAATTAGAATACACACCTTCAGCTACTTCTTCCGAAAGCTCTACATTGATTTGCTGATCTATTTTTTTTTGGTCTTTTTCGTCTTGCATGGTTGTATAGTTTTTATGATTATTCACAATTATGCCAGTAGCCCTATTTTTCTTTATTTATCGGTTGGAAGACCACTGTCGGTCGACCGAAGTAAGCCCATCGCAAGGATTTACCAAATCCTTTATTGGTTTCACCTCTTACTGACAGAAAAGCGAATATATATGTTATTTTATTAGGTGCAATGATCCCCATAACCCATCTAACCTTGCTTGACGGAATGGACGACCTAAGTGGCCTTTATGCTTATACTAAGTAAATTCCATTTTAGTTTTAACTAAATTATGGCACAAAGCGCATCTACAATTTAAGATAAAAAAAACCACATGAAATGGGAATTCACAAAAAGGAATGGAAAAGAAACCCACTATTCTAACTTCAGTTGGTCAAAAAGAACTGCGTTCTCTGCAAAACACTCTTGGTGCACCGTAGCTATTTTAAAGTAAAAGAAAAAAGGCCTGTCGTGAAACAGGCCCTTTTAATTAAACTATCGAATTATTATAGGATTGCTTCGCTTGATTTTCTAGCGTTGCGCTCCATGTTTTCTGATAAGTTATTGTATTCGTCCTGAGAACCTATAATGATAGGCTGCAATCTTCTCTGACCTGTACCTGCTGGTATCAAGTGTCCAACGATCACATTTTCTTTAAGACCTTTCAATTCATCTCGCTTGCCTCTAATGGCTGCCTCAGAAAGCACCTTGGTAGTCTCTTGGAAGGAAGCTGCAGAAATAAATGATTCAGTACCTAAGGAAGCTGCTGTAATACCTTGCAGTGTTGGCTTTGAAACCGCAGTCTCTGCATCTCTTACTTGTACCAGCTTTAGATCTTTACGCCTCAAGCTTGAATTTTCATCTCTTAATCTTCGAGAGGAAATGATCATCCCTGCTTTCAATGTAGATGATTCACCTACTTCTATTACCACTTTCTTATCAAGAATGGTATCGTTTTCAAGTCTGAAGGCCCATTTGTCCACTACCTGATTCTGAAGGAATCCAGTATCACCCGCATCAAGTATCTCAACTTTCTGCATCATCTGGCTTACAATCACTTCAATATGCTTATCGTTGATTTTCACACCTTGAAGTCTATAAACTTCCTGGATTTCATTCACCAGATATTCCTGAACAGCAGTTGGACCTTTGATAGCCAAGATGTCATTTGGAGTAATGGCTCCATCAGACAATGGCTCGCCAGCCCGGATAAAGTCATTCTCCTGAACCAAGATGTGCTTAGACAAGGAAACCATGTATTTCTTGATCACACCATCTTTTGATTCGATAATGATCTCTCTATTACCTCGTTTGATACCACCATAAGATACCACCCCGTCAATCTCCGAAACTACCGCTGGATTTGAAGGATTTCTCGCCTCAAACAACTCTGTCACTCGTGGCAGACCACCGGTAATATCACGTGTTTTTCCGACAGATCTCGGGATTTTTACCAAGATTTGGCCAGACTTCACTTTATCACCAGATTCTACTGACAAGTGAGCTCCTACCGGAATATTATATGCTTTGGATTCTTCGCCATAGTTAATAATAATCGCAGGATTCTTGGTTCTATCTTTAGTGTCAATGATTACTTTCTCACGGTAACCAGTTTGATCATCTGAAACTTCTTTATAAGTGACACCTTCAACAATAGCTTCAAACTCTATCTTACCGTCAAACTCAGAAAGTATGACTGCATTATATGGATCCCACTTACAGATTGTTTCGCCTTTGGCAACCTTATCCCCATTTTTGATACTGATAATGGAACCATAAGGGGCATGGTTAGAAACCAACGTTTTGCCCGTCTTAGGATCGTTGATCTTGATCTCTCCAGATCTACCCATTACTACAGCAATTGGCTCCCCGTTTTTATTGGTGGTCTCGATTAATCTCAATTCATCGTCAAACTCGGCGACCCCATTAAATTTAGCTACAATAGAAGCTTCAACTGCCATATTGGAGGCAGTACCACCTACGTGGAAAGTTCTCAATGTCAACTGAGTACCCGGCTCACCAATAGACTGTGCCGCAATAACCCCAACTGATTCACCTTCCTGAACTGGGTGGCCAGAAGTTAGGTTTCTGCCGTAGCATTTGCCACAAACTCCTCTGCGAGTCTCACAAGTCAAGACCGAACGAATTTCGATTTCGTCTATTCCTGATTCATCAAGTATAATAGCTTTCTCATCGTTAATCTCCTCACCGAATCCTACGATCAATTCGTCTGTAGTCGGATGATAAACATCGTGAACGGAAACTCTACCTACAACTCGCTCAGAAAGTGGCTCAACAATCTCGTCATTATCTCTTAAAGGCTGTACGATCAAGCCTCTCAATGTACCACAATCCTCTTCTGTGACAATCATATCCTGTGCTACATCCACAAGACGTCTTGTTAAGTAACCAGCATCAGCCGTTTTCAATGCAGTATCAGCAAGACCTTTACGTGCACCGTGGGTGGAGATGAAGTATTCCAATACATCCAAACCTTCTTTGAAGTTAGAAAGAATTGGGTTTTCGATGATTTCACCTACAGAACCTTGAAGATTCTTTTGTGGCTTAGCCATCAATCCTCTCATGCCGCCCAATTGACGAATTTGCTCTCTTGACCCTCTGGCTCCTGAGTGCATCATCATATAGATGGCATTGAATCCTTGCTTATCATCTTCCATCTGCTTCATAAGAATGTTAGTCAAATGAGAGTTGGTACGAGTCCATATATCGATTACTTGATTGTAGCGCTCATTGTCTGTGATAAGACCCATTCTATAGTTGTTCCAAACTTCATCAACCTCAGCCTGAGCCTTGGCGATCATTGGATCTTTCTCTTCTGGGATAATAACGTCATTCAGTCCCATAGACAAACCGCCTTTATAGGCCATTTGAAAACCTAGATGTTTAATATCATCCAAAAATAGGGCTGTACGAGCCATTCCACATACCTTAACCACTTTAGCAATAATTTGCTGCAGCTTTTTCTTAGTAAGCAGTTCATTCACATAACCTACCTCTTTTGGTACAAATTGATTGAAAATCAATCTACCAGCAACGGTTTCAATGATCTCATTCTTATAACCGCCATCTTCGGTACGAACCTCTACTTTACATTTTATATTTGCATGCTTGGATATTTGCTCTTCATTTAAAGCTATTACCACTTCTTCAGCGCTATAGAATGTCATCCCTTGACCAAGAACTGGCTCTTCGGGAGTTGACATCTTACCTTTCGTTACATAATAAAGACCCAAAACCATATCCTGAGAAGGTACAGTAATTGGAGCTCCGTTTGCAGGGTTAAGAATATTGTGCGACGAAAGCATTAAAGTAGAAGCTTCCAAGATTGCCTCATGTCCTAAAGGTACGTGAACAGCCATCTGATCACCGTCAAAATCGGCGTTAAATGCAGTACATACCAATGGGTGAAGCTGGATCGCTTTTCCTTCAATTAATTTTGGCTGAAATGCCTGAATACCGAGTCTGTGAAGTGTAGGAGCACGGTTAAGAAGCACAGGGTGCCCCTTAAGCACATTTTCCAAAATATCCCAAACCACTGGATCTTTACGATCAACGATTTTCTTAGCAGATTTTACTGTTTTCACAATTCCTCTTTCGATCAGTTTCCTGATAATAAAAGGCTTGAAAAGCTCAGCCGCCATATTCTTTGGAAGACCACATTCGTGAAGTTTCAATTCAGGACCTACCACGATCACAGAACGACCGGAGTAATCCACACGCTTACCGAGTAAGTTTTGACGGAATCGACCTTGCTTACCTTTCAACATATCTGAAAGGGATTTCAGGGCGCGATTTCCATCGGATCTTACCGCATTTACTTTTCTCGAGTTATCGAATAGAGAATCTACAGCTTCCTGAAGCATTCTTTTTTCGTTTCTCAAAATAACCTCTGGAGCCTTGATGTCGATCAATCTCTTTAGACGATTATTTCTGATAATTACTCTTCTATAAAGATCATTTAGATCAGATGTCGCAAAACGACCTCCATCCAAAGGAACCAAAGGTCTCAACTCTGGTGGAATAACCGGAACCATACGAATGATCATCCACTCAGGACGATTTTCTATTCTGGTTCTTGCATCACGGAACGCTTCCACTACTTTCAGTCTTTTCAAGGCTTCCGCCTTTCTCTGCTGAGAAGTATCGGTCGCTGCTTGGTGACGAAGAGAATAAGATAAATCATCCAGATCAATTCTTGCCAATAACATTTCCAAAGCTTCAGCACCCATTTTGGCGATGAATTTATTTGGATCTTCATCGTCAAGCATGTGATTCTCCTTAGGAAGCTTATCCATGATATCCAAGTACTCATCTTCAGTCAAGAAATCTAAATATTGAATTCCTTCTTCAGCCTTAACACCTGGTTGAACGACTGCATATCGTTCGTAATAAACGATTTGATCCAGCTTCTTAGTAGGGAGTCCGAGAAGGTACCCTATTTTGTTTGGAAGAGATTTGAAATACCAAATGTGAGCCACAGGAACTACAAGTTCAATGTGTCCCATTCTCTCTCTTCGAACTTTCTTTTCCGTAACCTCTACACCGCAGCGGTCACAGATAATACCTTTATACCTGATGCGCTTGTACTTACCACAATGACACTCCCAGTCTTTTACAGGACCAAAGATTCTCTCACAGAACAATCCACCCATTTCAGGTTTATAAGTTCTATAATTGATGGTCTCTGGCTGCGTTACCTCTCCGTTTGAACTATCCAGAATAGATTCTGGGGAAGCCAAACTAATGGTAACTCTGGAAAAATCATTGTTAAGTTTTTTATTTTTTCTGAAAGCCATAGTTTTTTGAAAGATATGTAAAGGGCTCTTTCGAGCCCATTCGCTTTATTAATCTAAGGTAATCTCAAGAGCCAAACCTCTTAATTCATGAACCAATACGTTGAAAGATTCTGGAATATTAGGTTTAGGAAGGTTTTCACCCTTCACAATTGCCTCATAGGCTTTTGCTCTTCCGACTACGTCATCAGACTTTACTGTCAGGATTTCCTGCAACACATGAGATGCTCCAAATGCTTCGAGTGCCCAAACTTCCATTTCCCCGAATCTCTGTCCACCAAATTGAGCCTTTCCGCCCAGTGGTTGTTGAGTAATCAATGAGTATGGTCCGATTGAACGGGCGTGCATCTTATCATCTACTAAGTGTCCTAGTTTCAGCATGTAAGCAATACCTACTGTAATCGGCTGATCGAATTTCACACCGGAAAGACCATCATACAAATAGGTACGGCCATAAGCAGGCAAACCTGCCAATTCCAATTCGTGGGATACTTCTTCCATAGTGGCACCGTCAAATATTGGAGTAGCATATTTCTTACCCAATACCAACCCTGCCCATGCAAGGACAGTTTCATAGATTTGACCAATGTTCATACGGGAAGGTACACCAAGTGGATTCAACACGATATCCATTGGAGTTCCGTCTTCTAAGAAAGGCATATCCTCATCCCTTACAATTCGGGCTACAATACCCTTGTTACCGTGACGACCAGCCATCTTATCACCTACTTTTAGCTTACGCTTCTTGGCAATATATACTTTAGCTAACTGTACGATACCTGCAGGTAATTCATCCCCAACTTCTAGGGTGAATCGCTCTCTTTTAAAATTACCGGAAATCTCATTTCTGGAATTAGTATAGTTCTTAACAAGATTGACAATCAACCCATTGATATGGGCATCATTGGTCCAATCATCAAGAATAATATCAGAAACTAAATTTGCCTCCTCAGGTACATTGTAGTTACTCTCATCTCTATATGGATTCTTCGCTGGGAACAAATTGTTTTCGATGTTCTTAGCGTTGAATTTTTGACCTTTAGATATTATCTCGTCGCCAAACTTATGTTTCACACCCTGAGAGGTTTTACTTTCAAGAATAGAAACCATTTTGTTGATCATACGAGCTCTGATACCCAACAAATCTTTGGAGTATTTACCCTTTAGCTTCTCAACGTCAGCTTTGGATTTTGCTCGTAGATCTTTGTCTTTCTTAGGTCTGGAGAACAGCTTGGTTTCAATTACCACACCATTCAAAGAAGGTGAAGCTTTCAAAGAAGCATCTTTCACATCTCCTGCTTTATCACCAAAGATGGCACGTAGCAGTTTCTCTTCCGGAGTTGGATCGGTCTCTCCTTTAGGAGTGATTTTACCAATAATGATATCCCCTTCTTTTACTTCAGCACCTATAGCGATAATCCCATTCTCATCAAGGTTTTTGACAGCCTCTTCAGAAACGTTAGGTATCTCAGAAGTCAATTCTTCCTCTCCTCTTTTTGTATCACGAACTTCAAGTTGAAATTCTTCTACGTGGATAGAAGTAAAGACATCTTCTCTCACTACTCTTTCAGAGATTACAATAGCATCCTCAAAGTTGTATCCCTGCCAAGGCATGTAAGCTACTCTAAGGTTTTTACCCAATGCTAGCTCACCTTTATTGGTAGAATATCCTTCTACTAATACTTGTCCTTTTTTAACCTTTTGACCCTTTAATACTAAAGGAGTAAGGTTTATAGTTGTATCCTGGTTGGTTCTTCTGAATTTAATCAAATCATAAGATTTGAATTCATCCGTGAAGGTCACCATTAATTCGTCCTCAGTCAGATCGTATTTAATTACAATCTTCTTAGCATCAACATAGTCAACAACTCCATTAGCTTCAGCAATAATCAATGATCTGGAATCGACCGCTGCTTTAGCTTCTAATCCAGTTCCCACGATAGGAGCTTCTGCTTTCAATAATGGCACTGCCTGGCGTTGCATGTTTGACCCCATCAGCGCACGGTTGGCATCATCATGCTCCAAGAATGGAATCAATGAAGCAGCCACAGATACAATTTGATTTGGAGCTACGTCCATGTAAGTTATCTCCTTAGGTTCCAGTACTGGGAAGTCACCTTCGAATCTAGCCTTAACTTTATCGTTGATAAATACGCCATTTTCATCCAATGGAGCATTTGCTTGCGCGATATTATGATCGTCTTCTTCTTCAGCCGTTAGGAATACAATATCATCAGCCTTCATACTCGCCTTACCATCTTTTACTCTACGGTAAGGGGTTTCAAGGAATCCCATAGAATTCACTTTTGCGTGAACGCAAAGAGAAGAAATCAAACCAATGTTTGGTCCTTCAGGAGTCTCGATTGTACACAGACGACCATAGTGGGTGTAGTGAACATCTCTAACCTCGAAACCTGCTCTTTCTCTCGATAGACCACCCGGACCCAATGCAGAAAGTCTTCTCTTATGAGTCAACTCTGCCAATGGATTGGTTTGATCCATAAACTGAGAAAGTTGGTTGGTACCAAAGAATGAATTGATGACAGAAGAAAGAGTACGAGCATTGATCAAATCGACTGGTTTAAAGTCTTCATTGTCACGAACGTTCATTCTTTCACGGATCGTTCTAGACATTCTCGCCAGACCTACTCCGAACTGACTGTAAAGTTGCTCGCCTACAGTTCTCACACGTCTATTGCTCAAGTGGTCAATATCATCGACTACTGCTTTAGAGTTGATCAATCCAATCAGATATTTTACAATATTGATAATATCCTCTTTGGTTAGGACGATTTTATCAGAATCAATATCAAGACCTAGTTTCTTGTTGATTCTATATCGACCAACTTGACCTAAGTCATAACGCTTGTCAGAGAAGAAAAGACTGTGAATCACCTCACGAGCTGTAGACTCATCAGGCGCCTCAGTATTTCTTAATTGACGATAGATAACTTCAACAGCTTCTTTTTCAGAGTTGGAATTATCTTTTTGTAATGTATTATAGATGATCGAGTAGTCAGCCACATTCACATCTTCTCTATGGAGAATGATGCTCTTTGAACCTGAATCCAAGATCATTTCAATATCTTCTTCAGTAAGTATTGTATCACGCTCGAGCAATACTTCATTTCTATCGATGGAGACTACTTCACCAGTGTCTTCATCTACGAAATCCTCTACCCAAGTTCTTAGAACTCTGGCTGCAAGTCTGCGACCGGCCACTTTTTTCAAAGCAGTTTTGGTTGCATTTATTTCTTCAGAAAGTCCAAACAAATCAAGGATATCCTTATCAGAACCGTAGCCTATTGATCTAAGTAGGGTGGTAACAGGAAACTTTTTCTTACGATCTATATACGCATACATGACGTTATTGATGTCAGTTGCAAATTCGATCCAAGAACCTTTGAAAGGGATAATTCTAGCAGAGTACAATTTGGTACCATTAGTGTGCTTGCTCTGAGCAAAGAACACTCCAGGAGAACGGTGAAGCTGTGATACAATAACTCTTTCAGCACCATTTATCACAAATGATCCCTTTTCAGTCATGTAAGGAAGATTTCCTAAGAAAACTTCTTGCTCAATCGTCTCAAAATCTTCGTTATCCTCGTCGTGACAAAGTAATCTCAACTTTGCTTTCAAAGGAACAGAGTAGGTCAAACCACGGTCTATACATTCGCCCACAGAATATTTTGGTGGATCAACTGCGTAATCAATGAATTCAAGAGTAAAATTTTCTCTAGAATCAGAGATTGGGAAGTTTTCTGCGAATACTTTAAATAGACCATCTGTCCGGCGTTTTTCTGCAGGAGTATCCAACTGGAAGAAGTCTTTAAAAGACTGCAGTTGGATATTCAGAAAATCCGGATAATTTTTGACCACCTTAATGGAGGAGAAACTTTTCCTTTCGGTTTGATTCTTGATAGCCAAGGTAGTGTTTGTTTATGGTGAAATTTTGTATAACGAAAAAAGACTATTTTCGCTTGGAATAATGCAATTTTAAACCTGTGCATAAACAGGAAAAGACCTGACTAAAATAGTCAGGTCTTAGGTGCGACCCCAACCTAATAGTTGCGGTTGCGCAAATTATTTAATCTCTACTTCAGCACCAGCTTCTTCCAAAGACTTCTTCAAGCCTTCAGCTTCGTCTTTTGCTACGCCTTCTTTCAATGCTTTTGGAGCACTGTCAACAAGTTCTTTTGCCTCTTTAAGACCTAGACCTGTCAATTCTTTCACAAGTTTAACAACTGCCAGTTTAGATCCACCAGCAGCTTTCAAGATCACGTCAAACGTAGTCTTCTCTTCTTCAGCTGGAGCATCTCCAGCACCAGCTACACCTGAAACTACTACTGCACTAGCAGCAGCAGGCTCGATGCCGTACTGGTCCTTAAGAATATCTGTCAATTCTTTAACTTCTTTTACAGTCAAGTTCACCAACTGATCTGCAAGTTGCGTAAGATCTGCCATTGTATTTGAAATTTAATATTTGTTTGAATGATTTTTTTTAACTTATTTTTCTTCTCTATCTGCAAGTGTACTAAGCACACCAGTAATATTGTTCTGACCACTTTGTAACGCAGAGATAAGATTCATTGCTGGAGATTGTAGTAAACCGATAAGGTCTGCCAACAATTCTGGCTTTGATTTCAACATAGAAAGCATCTCTAGACTTTCATCACCCAAGAACACGTCTGAGTCGATAGATGCGCCTTTAAGAGCTGGCTTAGTTGCTTTTTTACCTATTTTTTTTCTATAATCCAGCAATACTTTTGCTGGAAGATTACTTGTCTCTTTTGAGAACATTATTCCAGAGAATCCTTTCAATGCATTGGATGACAACTCCGAAAAGTCACTATCCAAATTCTCCAAAGCTTTGCTGATCAAGGTGTTTTTATAGACTTTATATTCTATACCTTTTTCATAACAAGCTCTTCTGAATCCATTCAATTGAGCTACTGAAAATCCAGAAGCGTCAGTGATGTAGAAGAAAGGGTTTTCCTTAAATTTCTCAGTAAGACCGTCGATTATTACTTTCTTTTCGTCTCTAGTCATGATTAAATTCCTTGAATGCTACCCTTGTCCACTGCGATACCAGGAGACATTGTACTGGATAAATAAATACTCTTGAAATACGTTCCTTTAGATGATGAAGGTTTCAATTTAGAAATGGTAAGGAGTAACTCCATAACATTCTCCTCAATCTGCGCCGCAGTGAAGGATGCTTTACCTATTCCAGCATGAATGATTCCAAATTTATCAACTTTAAAATCTATTTTACCCGCTTTTACTTCTCTAACTGCCTTAGCTACATCCAGAGTAACAGTTCCTGATTTAGGATTTGGCATAAGACCTCTTGGTCCTAATACCCTACCTAATCTACCTACTTTCGCCATGACGTTAGGCATAGTGATGATGACATCGATGTCAGTCCATCCACCTTCGATCTTTGCTATGTAATCGTCCAAGCCTGCGTAATCTGCACCTGCTTCGGTTGCCTCTGCTACTTTGTCAGGAGTACAAAGCACCAATACTTTGATGTCTTTGCCCGTACCATGTGGAAGGGCTACTACGCCTCTCACCATTTGATCTGATTTACGTGGATCGACACCCAAACGGATATCAAGATCTACTGAAGAGTCAAATTTGGTATTAGTAATTTCCTTTACGATAGAAGAAGCTGCCTCCAGGGAGTACTCTTGGCTTGGGTCGTACTTAGAAAGAGCTTCTTTTTGCTTTTTTGTTAACTTAGCCATTGTTTTTTGTTTATACTTCCCAAGGGGCTTTTCCAGATACTGTGATTCCCATGCTTCTTGCTGTACCAGCTACCATTTTCATAGCGGCCTCAACTTTGAAAGCATTAAGGTCAGGCATTTTTACCTCCGCAATCTCCTTAACCTGATCCCAGGTTACTGATCCTACCTTCTTACGGTTAGGCTCAGCAGATCCACTCTTCAATTTCGCTGCCTCAAGAAGCATATTAGCTGCTGGAGGAGTTTTAACTACGAAATCAAAAGACTTGTCTGAGTAGATAGTAAGTAATACAGGCAACACCTGACCCATTTTATCCTGGGTACGTGCATTGTACTGCTTACAAAACTCCATGATGTTCAGACCCTTGGAACCAAGAGCTGGACCTACTGGAGGCGACGGATTTGCCTGGCCACCTTTCACTTGTAGTTTTAAATAACCAGTGATTTCCTTAGCCATTGCTTAGTCTTGTTTTTCTACTTGTATAAAGTTTAATTCAACAGGAGTATTTCTTCCAAAGATCTTAACCATAACATTAAGTTTCTTCTTCTCTTCAAATATCTCCTCAATCGTCCCGGTAAAACCACTGAAAGGACCGTCCATAACTTTAACAGTCTCTCCTATTATAAATGGTGTATCCAGTTTCTCTGCGAATTCATCTATCTCCTCAACCTTACCTAAAATACGATTGATTTCTGACTGACGAAGTGGCTCAGGGGTTTTGGAAGCTCCACCTGAGTTAGATCCTAAGAAACCGATTACTCCCGGAATACTTGTAATTACGTGATTGGCCTCACCATTAGAAAGATCAGCATGAACCAAAACATACCCAGGAAAGAAATTCCTTTCCCGCACACGCTTCTTCCCATTTCTCATCTCATATACCTTCTCAGAAGGAATTAGAACTTCTGGAATAAAATCAGCAATTCCTTGCCTGGAAATTTCGTTGTCCAAATAAGTCTTCGCTTTTTTCTCCTGTCCCGATACTACTCTGAGTACGTACCAATTATGTTCAGCCATTATGTAATGTCAATTCAATTAAAATAAATCATAAAACCATTTCATGATATTTTCAAAACCCAAATCTACCACCCCAATAAAGAGCGCGAAGACCAATGAGGCTATCAATACCAACACCGCACTGTTTTGAAGAAATGAGAACTTCGGCCAAGTGACCTTGCTAATCATTTCGTCATACGATTCTAGAACAAAGTTTTTAAGATTCATAATGTATAACTTACTGGCACGGGCAGAGAGATTCGAACTCCCATCAACGGTTTTGGAGACCGCTATTCTGCCGTTGAACTATGCCCGTGTGAATTAACGCCGCCGCTAATGGGAAGGCAAAATTAGGTAATAATGTCTAAAGAAACAAATGCGATCCCAAAATAATTGAGATCGCATCGCTTTAATATTTAATCAAGAAGGTGATTAGTCAAGGATTTCAGTCACCTGACCAGCTCCTACAGTTCTACCACCTTCACGGATAGCGAAACGAAGACCTTTCTCAAGTGCCACAGAGCTAAGCAAAGTAACTTCAATAGTTACGTTATCTCCTGGCATTACCATCTCAACATTTTCTGGAAGCATGATTTCACCAGTTACATCTGTAGTTCTAAGATAGAACTGTGGACGATATTTGTTGAAGAAAGGAGTGTGACGTCCACCTTCTTCTTTCGAAAGAACGTAAACTTCTGCATTGAAGTGAGAGTGAGGCTTCACAGATCCAGGCTTACAGATAATCATACCACGTTTGATTTGTGATTTTTCAATACCTCTTAGCAATAAACCTACGTTATCACCTGCTTCTCCTCTGTCAAGGATCTTACGGAACATCTCAACACCAGTTACTGTAGACTTCAAGCCTTCAGCACCCATACCGATGATATCCACACCTTCACCAGAGTTGACAATGCCTCTTTCTATTCTACCAGTAGCGACAGTGCCACGACCAGTGATCGAAAATACATCTTCTACAGGCATCAAGAAATCTTTATCGATTGCTCTTTCCGGAAGTGGAATGAAGCTGTCAACAGCGTCCATCAATTCCATTACACTATGTACCCACTTCTCTTCGCCGTTCAAAGCACCAAGTGCAGAACCTGCGATTACAGGGATATTATCTCCATCGAAGTCATAGAAAGAAAGTAATTCTCTGATTTCCATCTCCACAAGCTCAAGAAGCTCAGGATCATCCACCATATCTACTTTATTCATAAATACTACCAACTGAGGTACACCTACCTGGCGAGCCAAAAGGATGTGCTCTCTAGTTTGAGGCATAGGTCCGTCAGTCGCTGCTACCACTAGGATAGCGCCGTCCATCTGGGCTGCACCTGTCACCATGTTCTTCACGTAATCTGCGTGACCTGGACAATCCACGTGTGCGTAGTGTCTGTTTGCAGTTGAATATTCTACGTGTGAGGTATTAATGGTAATACCTCTTTCTTTTTCTTCTGGAGCGTTGTCGATAGAAGAGAAATCTCTTAATTCAGATAGACCCTTTGAAGCTAATACAGTTGTAATTGCTGCTGTCAAAGTAGTCTTTCCATGGTCAACGTGTCCTATCGTACCGATATTAACGTGCGGCTTGGAACGGTCGAATTGTGCTTTTGCCATGCGTGAAAATCCTCAGTTTAAGTTTAAAGATATGTTTAAGTTTTTATTCAATTAAGCCGACTTGAGCCAACGAGGGGATTTGAACCCCTGACCCCTTCCTTACCAAGGAAGTACTCTACCCCTGAGCTACGTCGGCTTAGACCCTTTTACTCTCCCGAAGGAAAGCAAAGAGCGGGAGACGAGGCTCGAACCCGCGACCTGCAGCTTGGAAGGCTGCCGCTCTACCAACTGAGCTACTCCCGCTTGTAATCTTTTGAGATAATGAAATCTCCAACCGCTCTACTTCTTAGTAGTATTTACTACTCAGGAGAGCTACTTCCTTCATCAGGCCTTCAGCCTAATATTTTTTTTTCGCACTGCAAAACTAGAAAAAAATTTCGCAATTTGAAAATATGTGGGGGAAACAGGATTCGAACCTGTGAAGACTTAAGTCAACGGATTTACAGTCCGTCCCAGTTGGCCGCTTTGGTATTCCCCCAACTAACGCTATTTGAGGCATTATTTCTAAGGCTTATCTCTCGTAACGGATGGCAAAATTATAGCCTTTTTTGAAACATTCAAATTAAGTATTTCAATTTTAGCAAGATTTTATACTATTTCTTTTCAACCTTCTAAAGATCAGTCGCTTAATTTTCTTCTACTATGCCATCTACAAAGTTGCTATAATACTTAATCATGGTTTCAACGCTTTCTTCTCTCATTACCTTTGCCACCTTTGTCATTATGAGGTCATCATCTGCAAAACTTAGCAACGCCTGAAATGCACCAATTTTCATATAATCAGCACTCTCATTTTTCATTAAATTTAACAAAAACGAGGTAGCTTTTTCTTTTCCAAGAGAAGGAAAAATACTGAAATACTCACCAAAATACCCTAAAAAATAATATTTACCCTCCTCACTCAATGTCTCCATTTTTGAAAAGAACCAATCTTCTTTGCCTTCAACTGAATTCAATAAATAGTAATTAGCTAAAGGTATTACTATCCTGAAGTTAGTATCAGTGTCAAAATGATCCATATATTCAAGGGTAATATCATGGTTCAAATCTATCAGAGCCATCAGCGCCGATCCGGCCACCAAATAAGAAGAATCACTTGCCATTTCCTTTAATGCAAAAACATATTTGTCAGATCCTAAACCTGATAACGCGTCAATAGCGCCAGCTTTTACGGAGTTCTTACTATCTGTCTCTGCCATTGCATACACTTTGCCCTCCAGTGAGGGGGAACTTTTGAGCCAGTCTGGATTGCCCTGAATAACAGAGAGTGCAGATTCGCGAATCGCCCAGAACTCATCCGTTAAAGCCAAAGGCATGAGTGCTTCTAATTCAACCATGGAATCCCAAGCCCTCAGGCTATCCAACGCTTCATATCGAGCAATTCCAATTTGAGACATTTTAAATTGCTGAAGCATTTCCTGTGAGGACTGAATTTGTGATTTTTTAGCTAAAATATTTTTTTCCTCATCAATGAAAACTATTTCCACAGCGTGGTCATTAATTAATTCAAAACTTTGTTTAGCTTTTTCCAAGTCTAGAATTTTACTTTTACGAACTCCTTCCACGTACCAACTTACTTCTATCGGAAGTCTATAAAGCGGATTATTCAACAAATCTTGCTGTTGAGTGATGGTGACTTCTACATTCCCTGGCTGGGAATAATCCACTTCAAAAAGGAGATCAGGATGACCTTTATCCAAAAACCACTGGTTAAAAAACCAGTTCAAATCCTCTCCACTAATTGCTTCAAAAGCCATCCGAAGGTCATGTACTTCCACGGTTGCCAGCGCATGGGAAGTGAGATAAAGTTCTAAAGAGCGATAGAAAACCTCTTTTCCCAAATATTCTCGAAGCATGTGAATAATTGCCCCACCCTTTGAATAGCTATGTGAATCGAACAAATCTTCAGCATTCTTATATTGGAAACGAATCAAGTCATTTTCCTTAGTTTCTGCTTCCGCAAAGTAATTTTCCGCCTCTGCTATTAACTTGAGTTTGGCTTCATCCGGCCCATATTTATGCTCATTCCAAAGAAATTCACTGTAATTAGCAAAGCCTTCATTAAGTGTGAGATTAGACCAGGATTCTATAGTCACATAGTCACCAAACCACTGATGAAAGAGTTCATGAGCAATGATATAGTCCATTTCAGAATCTATCGCTTCCCTCTCATTCAACCTCAGCTCTTCCATAAATATTGACACCGTAGTGTTTTCCATCGCTCCAGAAATAAAATCCCGAACGACAACTTGATCATATTTTGGCCATGGATACCTGACGCCCACTAGATCAGAAAAGAATCCAATCATTTCAGGTGTATTTTTGAAAACTTTCTCCGCCCCTTTTCCAAAACCTTTCTCCACGTAATATCCCAAAGGAATGTCCTCCCAATTTGATTTCACTACATCGAAATCACCAATAGCAAAAGCGGCCAAATAAGCTGAATGAGGCAGTTTCATCTCCCAGTAATCTTTTCTCATTCCATTGCCTAATTTCTCTTGCTTGATCATCTCTCCGTTACTCACCGTCACTAAGGTGTCCGCAACACTTAATTTTATTAATTGGGTGAATTTCTCATTGGGAGAATCAATCGTGGGAAACCACTTTGAATTATGATTGGTTTCTCCCTGAGTCCAGATCATGGTTGGCTTGGAAGAAACAGTATCCAAAGGATCAATGAAATAAAGACCTTTGGTGTCAGTAATCGCGTCGCTTCCTGCCCCATTGTTTCGCTCGGGATAAGCTAGGTAGGTGATGGCAATCTGAAAAGTATCTTTTCGCGTTAATCTCTCAGGCAGCAGAATACGTATTTGCTCCTGATCATATTCATAAGTCACAGGAGTAACTTTGTCATCTCTGGAAAAAATAACGTTAGCTATGTCAAAATCCTGCGCATCCAATATCAATAGCTGTTGGGAAGAGAAATAGGGCGCAATAGTCAACTTTGCGCTTCCTAGTACCACCTGCTTATCGTAATCAAATGAAAGATCTAAATCAGTATGAAATATGTCAAAATCTTTTTTTCTAGACCCCCTATAATTAGTAAGTTCTTGCTCCTTATCCTGTTCCACATTAACGTATTGGGAAGTATCAACAGAAATCTCGAGTTCTTGGATTTTGGGGGGCTCAACAGGATCATTGGTAGAAATGACTTGATTTGGTTTGCATCCTGCCAACAAACCAAAAATGATTACCAAACTAATTTGATAGAAATGCTTCCACGATAACTTATTGGATAAATACATAAAGGGAGGAAATTTGCCTGAAAGAAGTGGCTTATGATGTAAATTGTATATTCGGAATTAAATTAGCACTAATGTTTACAGTTACCATCCAAAACAAAAACTATTCGGTAGAAAAAACCGGAGAGGACATTCGTGTCAACGACAAAGTTATCAATTGGGATTTGAATTGGCTTTCTCCCCGAAAAATACATCTTATCCATAATCACAAATCCATCGAAGCCGAATTGGTCAGTATCAATAAAATCACCAAAACTGCTACTATAAAACTCGGCAATAAACTCTCAGTGGTTCAATTAAAAGATCGTTTTGATCTCCTGCTGAAAGAAATGGGAATGGATTTAATAACCTCTACAGCACTAAAAGAGATCGCTGCTCCCATGCCTGGACTTATTCTGGATTTATTGGTAAAGGAAGGTGATGAGGTTAAAAAAGGAGACCCCCTTTTGATATTAGAAGCGATGAAAATGGAAAACATTATCAAATCACCAAGAGATGGAAAAGTGAAGACTGTGAAGATTTCACTTCACCAAAGTGTAGAAAAAAACCAAGTCCTAATTCAATTTTAAGACATATGCCTAGCATAATGAACTGAAGAAATTATATTTGTCCGATTATTTGACCGATTTCGTCAATTGTTTTGTGATTCACCTCCATTATTTGAGGAGCAATTCGCCGTATTGTGAGCGCTTAGATAATCCTTTTAATCAATTGTTAAATCCCCTCTGAAAAACAAAACTAACCAGATGAAATATAAGAGAATATTGCTCAAGCTCAGCGGTGAAGCGCTAATGGGTGAAAAAAACTATGGAATTGATCCACAAAGATTGCAGCAATACACCGAAGAAATTCGAAAAGTGAGAGACATGGGCGTGGAAATAGCAATTGTGATAGGAGGAGGAAATATTTTTAGAGGCGTGCAGGCAGAGAAATCAGGCATTGATAGAGTTCAGGGTGACTACATGGGAATGCTCGCTACGTTGATCAACGCGATGGCTTTGCAAAGTGCCTTGGAACAAGGAGGAATGTATACCAGATTAATGTCTGGAATTAAAATCGAAAGTGTCTGTGAGCCTTTTATTCGAAGAAGAGCTATCCGACACCTAGAGAAAGGTCGTATTGTTATTTTTGGAGCTGGAATAGGAAACCCTTATTTCACGACTGACTCTACAGCCAGTCTGAGAGCCATAGAAGTAGAAGCTGATGTGGTGTTGAAAGGTACTCGGGTAGACGGCGTTTATACTGCTGATCCGGAAAAGGATCCTACAGCGACAAAGTACCACACGATCTCATTTCAGGAGGTATATGAAAAGAATCTTAATGTAATGGACATGACAGCATTCACTCTATGCCAGGAAAATAACCTCCCAATAATCGTGTTTGATATGAATAAATCAGATAATCTTTGCAAACTAGTTCAGGGCGAAGATATCGGCACTTTAATCACCTCACTCCAAGCTTAAAATCATGGAAGAAATCGAATTATATTTAGACGAAGCAAAAGAATTGATGCAAAAAGCAGTTAGTCATACTTCTGCTGAACTTTTGAAAATCAGAGCAGGCAAAGCAATGCCCAATATTTTAGACGGCTTGATGGTGCTCTATTATGGAGCCAACACTCCGCTAAACCAAGTCGCTTCGGTAACCACACCAGACGCTCGAACCTTAGCCATCAAACCCTTTGAACGCTCTTTAATCTCCGAAATTGAGAAAGCCATCATCAACTCAGATCTTGGTCTTGCTCCTCAAAATAATGGAGAATTGATCATATTGACCATCCCTGCTTTGACAGAGGAAAGGAGAATTACTTTGGTAAAGCATGCGAAAAACGAATGCGAAGAAGGCAAGATCTCTCTTCGAACAGTCAGAAAAAATATTAATGACGAGCTGAAAAAGCTGCAGAAAGATGGCGCATCAGACGATGAAGTAAAGAGAGCTGAAGAAACTGTACAAAAACTCACCGATCAATACTCCATTAAAATTGACGACTTACTCGTCAAAAAAGAAGTAGAAATCATGAAAGTATAAGTTATAAAGTATGCTAACCGCATTGGTTCCATAAATTTTTTTTGAATGAAGAAACAGATATATCTATCTACTAGATTTGGGGAAATCCTTTTTAGTTCATATGCTATAATTTAAAGAGTTAAACCCGGCCAAAAGCCGGGTTTTTTTATTCTTATCAGAAATGAAAAATTGATGTTATTTAATTGATTATATGCATGTTATATTCAAAAATACTTAGGGTCTGCTTAGAAAATAAAAAAAGGGGTTATTGATACAATTAAGGAGTTATTTTTGGAATTTAAGGGAAGACAAGTGCAAAAGACTTCCAAAAGGCGTGCACCACGCAGCGAATATACCAGCCAAACTCAACTCTGTTTCGCCGGATTTGAAACTCCCTTCTATAACGGTCTGGATCCCTCCAACCGATGGGTTGTACTCAGTTCCCAGATTCCCTGGGACCAGCTGGTAGGTCTCTTTAATAAACGTAACCCAGCTAAATCCACCGGAAGGCCTGCCCTGAACCCCAGAGTGTTGATCGGTGCAGTGATCATCAAGCATATGCTTAACCTGGATGACCTGCAGACCGTAGCCCAGATTACCGAAAACAGGTATCTTCACTATTTTCTGGGGTACAGTTCCTGTATCAAACGGCCTCCCTTTGATGCTTCCCTTTTTGTGGATATCAGAAATGGTGTGTCTGGGTTTTTCAGTATGGAAGAGGATCAACTGCCTGTGTTTACTTGGCATAAACGTAATCTTTGCCTACACAAAATCAAAAACCCAGTCCAAATGCGATTCTGGACTAGGTTTTATAACTTGTAGAGCCTGAGTTTTTCAGCAGGCCCTAACTATTACAGTCAACAGGGGAGCAAGACTTCTAGTTTATCAATATGAGATAGTAGAGAGGTAAGACCGAGAATCAGCTGAGCCAGATCTTCATCAGATAGCTGGTTTGCCTCACCGAAAAGCATACCTGTCTCCAGAAATCTTCTAAGGTAGGACTTAATGGTTGTACGGGAAGACCCCGTCATTTTACTGAGTTTATTGCTGCTCTTGCCTTCGAAATGGCCTCCTAAAATTTGTCTAATTTTATTTATGGTTTGAGGGAGATTGGCCGCTGATAATGTGTCGTTCTTCACACTTCCAGCAGGTCTAAAAGTCTCTAATTCCATTCCCAAAAAATTACTTCTGAAGCAGATCAGTTTACTACCCCATTAGGCTGTGAATGTGAATCACGAGCTAGGTGTCGATTTAAATCGTCAGCCGTGATCAACTTCATCATTTTTCATACTTTTTCTGCAAGATTGCACGCGATTTCCAGTTAAAGTACAAAGTTACTTTTTGAGCTCTATAGATATTCTCTTAGGAGTTTTAGGTAATAAGAATTTTAATAGATGGTACTGCTCACATCATTTATTATTCATCAATAGTCCGCCGCCGCTCAATTTTGTCCATTCTCGAACTTCATAATTTTTAGAATTAGTTCATAAACACACTAGAAGTCATAATTAGAACTGGCACGACTATTACTCCTACATTTAGATAATATAATATGTGCTATGAAACACTATCAATTGGGAGAATTTGAGGAGATCGTCATCCTGACTGTAGGTATATTAAATAATGCCGCCTACAGTGTGGCAATTAAAGATGAGATTGAGTTACGGCTTAAACGAACAGTAAGTATGGGTGCCCTGCATACTGCTTTAAATCGAATGCAGGATAAAGGGTACCTAAAATCTTATGCTGGAGAAGCGACATCAGAGCGGGCAGGTAGACCTAGGAGATATTTCGAAATAACCGCTTTAGGCAAAAAAGCGATTCAATACGCTAAGGATACACGTAATGAACTTTGGAATGCCATACCGAAAGCGATTTGGCACTCAAATCTTGCGGGAATTTAGGTTATGAAAGAAAAACCATCATCACCTCCCAAACTGTTCTTGCGTTTCTTCCGTTGGTTTTGCCATCCAAGGATGTTAGACTACATCGAAGGAGATCTGATGGAAGTATATGACAGAGAATTAAAAGAATCGGGCAAACGAAAAGCAGACTGGAAATTTATTGTAGATGTACTTCTGTTATTTCGTCCCGGAATTATCAGGTCAAGAAAATCCTATAAAAACTTAACTAATCCTAGTATGTACAAGAGCTATTTTAAGATCGGTTGGAGGACCTTGATTCGCAATAAGGAATATGCGGTAATCAACGTAGCCGGACTTGCACTAAGTCTGACCTGTTGTATTCTCATAGTTCTTTTGATCAAGCACCATATTGCTTTTGATAATTTCCATCAGAATCCTGAGCAGATTTACCGCGTAGTTACTGAGATGCATGGTCAGACGATTTCATATTCAAGCGGTGTTCCAACTCCTTTAACGAGACTTTTGCGTGAAAATCAAACTTTTATAAAGCAAATTTCACAAATTTACACTGCGCCAAATGTGATCATTTCGTTGAAAAATGACAATCAAAATCAACAGTACAAAGAGCCTGACGGGGTTGCTTTTGTAGAGTCTGAATTTTTTGAGATCTTTAATTTTCCTTTAATAAAAGGGCATTTGTCAAAAGCGTTAAGCAATCCGAATACGGCTGTTCTTACTGAACAAATGGCAAGTAAATACTTTGGCGATCAGGATCCTATTGGGGAATCGATTTGGCTGGGCAACGAATTGGCCTTAACGATCACAGGAGTTTTGAAAGACCTTCCTGATAATACGCATTTCCGTTCGGGGATATTTGTTTCCTATCCTACGTTCAAATCCTTTATGCCCTGGCTTGCCAACGAGAATTTCTGGAGTGGAATTTCCGACAACATGCAATGTTTTGCAATTCTGGATCCCAATGTTTCTATAGAGCAGGTAGAAAATGCCTTGGCGTACTATGCAAAAGAATATCCGATTAGCAGTGATACAAAAAGCATTTATAAAGTACAGCCACTTTCTGATATCCACTTCAATGGAAAGTATGGAGGAGCTATGGAAAAAAGCAACCTTTGGATACTTGCAGCCATTGGCGTCTTTTTGCTATTGACAGCTTGTGTGAACTTTGTGAATATGGCTACATCAAAGGCATTGCAGCGCTCTAAAGAAGTCGGTGTGAGAAAAGTGATGGGAGGAAAGCCCAGTCAGCTCTTTTGGCAGTTTATTTTTGAGACAGGAATTCTCACCACCATGAGTATAATCCTTGCGCTAATTTCAACTTATATTCTGCTACCAACTGTCAATAATTTATTCAGAACAGAATTAAGCCTTCCTCTTTTCTCTGATGTGGGTTTTATTTTGTTCGTTGTCGCACTCAATATTCTAATTACATTTCTCGCAGGTTGTTATCCGGCACTTGTACTTGGAGGCTTTAAGCCCATCTCTGCTCTCAAAGGAACGCTTGCACTTCAGCATAATGGAAGATTCAGTACGCGTCGAACCTTAATCATCTTCCAGTTTGTGATTTCTCAGGTGCTGATTATTGCCATGCTGGTGGTCATGAATCAAATGCGTTTTGCAATGCAATCCGACTTGGGTTTTGAAAAGGAAGCCATCGTGATGGTGAACATGGGAAACGATTCTGTGCAGTTGAAACATGCGCTGAAGAACGAGTTTTTGAGAATTCCCGGAGTTGAAAAAGTGTCTCTATGTTACAACGCCCCCGCTTCCAGAACTACTTGGGGTACAGATGTCCAGCTGGATCAGAGCACTGAAAAACACGATTTCCTAACGAGTATGAAACTCGTGGATGAGGATTACATGTCCACATTTGACTTAAAGCTAATTGCTGGGAGAAATCTTGTGTCTGCGGATACTGTTCATGAGGTATTGGTCAATGAAGCTTTACTTCGGAAACTCGGGATCACTATAGCAGAAGATGCGTTGGGAAGAAACATTGCTGTCAACGGCGGCAATATGAGTGGATCAATTGTAGGGGTAATCAAAAATTTTCATGACAAATCCTTTCATGAAGAGATAAGCCCTAGTGTTTTTGCATCTGCGGGTGAATACTATGAGAATTTTGCGATTAAACTTAAACCAAATGCTGGTAAAGAGACCTTGTCTCAGATAGAGCAGATTTGGAAAGATAATTACCCTGAACAACTATTTGAGTATGAGTTTTTTGATCAAAGCATCGCTAAATTTTATGAAAATGAAGAAACTATTCTCTCTGGAATTCAGCTCGTTTCCATGATCGCCATCTTTATCGGTTGTTTAGGTTTGTATGGTTTGATCTCATTTATGGTTGCTCAGAAAACAAAAGAAGTAGGAATCAGAAAAGTAATGGGTGGGGGAATCTCTCATATTGCCTGGTTATTCGGGAAAGAGTTCGTCCGTTTGATTTTAATTGCTTTTGTCATCGCCGCACCTATCGGTTACTACTTGATGAGCAATTGGCTTCAGGAATTTGAATTTAAAATTCAACTCGACATTTGGACATTTGCGATAGCGATCGGATCTACGCTTTTGATAGCTGTCTTTACAGTCGGATATCAGGTGATCCGTGCCGCAGTGGTCAATCCTGTGGTGAGTTTGAAGATCGAATAATCTAATTAGGAGGGTCTGCTTAGAAAATAAAAAAGGGGGTTATTGATACAATTAAGGAGTTATTTTTGGGATTTAAGGGAAGACAAGTGCAAGAGACTATGCAAAAGACTTCCAAAAGGCGTGCACCACGCAGCGAATATACCAGCCAAACTCAACTCTCTTTCGCCGGATTTGAAACTCCCTTCTATAACGGTCTGGATCCCTCCAACCGATGGGGTGTACTCAGTTCGCAGATTCCCTGGGACCAGCTGGTAGGTCTGTTTAATAAACGTAACCCAGCTAAATCCACCGGAAGGCCTGCCCTGAACCCCAGAGTGTTGATCGGTGCAGTGATCATCAAGCATATGCTTAACCTGGATGACCTGCAGACCGTAGCCCAGATTACCGAAAACAGGTATCTTCACTATTTTCTGGGGTACAGTTCCTGTATCAAACGGCCTCCCTTTGATGCTTCCCTTTTTGTGGATATCAGAAATGGTGTGTCTGGGTTTTTCAGTATGGAAGAGGATCAACTGCCTGTGTTTACTTGGCATAAACGTAATCTTTGCCTACACAAAATCAAAAACCCAGTCCAAATGCGATTCTGGACTAGGTTTTATAACTTGTAGAGCCTGAGTTTTTCAGCAGGCCCTATCTAGGTGAAGTTGGTTTTGATGCAAATTTCGGTGCTAGACCACTTAAGCGAACCATGCAGCGATTGGTATTGGATGAATTGTCGAAGCAAATATTATCGGGTTATATCAAAAATGACTCTGCCGTCTTGGTTGATCTTGACGCGGATAAGCAGGTGTATTTTAAGAATGTGGGTGCTGAATTAGAAGTCTAATTTAGGTTAGTGGTTAATGGTTAAACCCTCGGAGCTCAACAGCTCCGAGGGTTTTTTGTTGGAAATTTTTTACCGCGGAGGTCACCGAAAAGTTCACAGAAGACACAATTAATGTAACTACCTTCAGTTATATTTTATTCGTTATCATGTTGGACCTGTCCAAGGTCTTTTGGGAGTTTGGCTGTTTTGGCCTCAACTTCAATAGTTGAAGAAGAGTTCTGCACAAAACTGAAACATGTGATGCTACCCCATCTTGTTAATTATTGAGTGTTTTGACAAAATATCAAACTAATTAATCTTTGTTTGTCATAGTTGATTAACTATATTGGAAATATAAAAACTCATTAATTAAATTTTATGTAATATGAAACTAAAACATTCTACTTTTATTAGACGATTGTCCCTCTCTCTCTCTCTCATAATTTCACTCTGGTCTTGTCAAGAAGTGCCAGAGCTAGATTTACAAAATTCCAATCTGGAGAGAGGTGGTGCATTTGAGTCAAAATCTCCTGAATTTGAAAAAAAACTGCGAGATGTCTCATTAATCATGGGAGAAGTTCTGAAAGACAAACAAGCGTTAAATGAACTTTTTAGCTTTGCAAAATTGGAAGGGAATGATAATGATGTGGAATATAGTTTGAAACGATTGTTTGAGGAGAACTCAGATCCTTTGAGTAGAAAACGTTCTGCAATTGAATCGGCCTTTCAGAAAACTGCTTCAAATTATAGAACGGCAGAAGGTGAGGATCTCTCAATTGATTTGATAGAGTTTATTACCCAACAAAATATTGGGGTTCTTGCGCCTTATCTTGCTAATAATTTTGATCCTGAACAAATTAAAAATCTTACAGTGTCTTGGTGGACACAAGAGTTTGAAGATTGGAATGTAGAAATGGATTCTACATGGGAAGGAAAAACAAAAGCCATTGAACTAGAAGATAAGCTGGAATATGGGTTATCTAACTTCAGGACAAATAATGCTTCGGTAGCTACAGATCCAGAAGTTATTTTAGTTGGTGACGAGTATGCAAAAGAAAATCCAACCATTGTTTTTGGAGCGTATCAGCTACAACTTCCTCCCGATGATGGTGGGATTGGAGGAGGATCACCTCCTCCTGATTACATAATTAAATATCCTCATGAAATCGGAGTCAATTGCACAAATGTTTTGCCCACAGATATAGTTAGGTTTCAGATGGAAAATTTCAAGCTTACCGGTAATACTAGGGCTTGGCCACATCCAAATCGGATTACTATATGGGTAAACTCTTCAACTAATCTATCCACTGTGCCACTGGTGAATGAGAAAAAAATTGAGAGAGGAAGTGTTGGTGATTGGCTAACAGATTTTATACCTAATTCAGGGATTTTGGCTACTTCATGGGAGCAGGTAAACTATAACCAAAATATAGTAATGGCATATTATAAGCCAACAGTGGATGTAACTCAGACTGTAATAACTTATAAGGCTAATGCACAAGGGCAAATTGAACCGACAAGCTCTTTTACTGTTACAAAGAGTGACAATCGAGCATTTATGAATATGTCTTGGCTTAGGTGTGGGGAGCTTAATGGAAATTATAGTGTTGATGTAGGAAATGGAATGTTGGGGCTGCTGTCTATTTGGTCTCAAGATTTGCAGCGTAAGGGCTATATGGCTCAATTTACTATTGCTCCCAAAATTGTAAGATTCCAATGAAGAAGCTAGGCGTAAGTATTCTTATTGCAGTGTCTTTAATTCTTACAGCAAAGGCACAACAAGGTGAAGTTGAAGTTGGGCTGAAAACTCAGTTAGTAAGTGGAAATAGATTTGCTAGTGGATCAAACTTTGGGTACGGACTATTTGCAGGATATAGGACGAAGGTTCTTCCGAAATGGGAGTTGGATTGGCACACACGGTTAGGAGTAGATTTTGTGCCAGGATGTAAGAATGCTGAAAATTGTTCAACGTGGTGGTTCAAAAGGAGTTTGACGCTCAGTAGCTATCTTGAAAAAACTATTCTTAATAAAGGAGATCATTTGTTAAGCGCTGGCTTAGGATATTCGGTGTTTTACGGATCCCGGCTTTCTGGATCAGTGGTAGTCCATGATGGAGAAGGCAACTTACTTGGTAGCGGTTATACTATGTCCACGGGTTTTGATCATGGTGCTTCATTAATTGCCAGCTATAGACATAGAAAAATAAGTGATAGATTAAGGTTGAACTATGCACTTTATTGGGATGTACTTTCGGTCGGGAAAATCACAATAAACTCAATTTCATTAGCTTATCGCCTCGGAAAGCCCGGAGGTGAAAGATAGAATATCATGGTAAGTTGAATAGCATTAAGAAGAGGTTGAGAAAGGGAATACTAGTTTTTTAATATCTAAATCAGAAGCTGTCCGCTTTGGACAGCTTCTGATTTAGATATTATGGATTGGATTTCAAGTTTGAATGCCGCAACTCTTCATGATAAAAGATTGACGCGTGCAAAATTTGGTTCAAGCTATTTTAATCGGATGCGGATTAACAACGGGTGGGCGAAGAGTTTTGCGCAGAGGACGTAGTTTAAGCTTTTAATCCTTAACCGATTTTTCTGAGATTGATAGCTGACTAGCTGTCAAGTTTCACAAGGTTGTTAATGGAAGTTGATTAAAACTAGATTGTAAACTTAGAATTTTAATTTTAAATTCCTCAGGTGTTATTTTAAATAATTCTGGTTCTATTTCGTACCATCTTTCAAC
>Ga0314774_1000596_pt1 | contig 27415 bp, 23 predicted proteins | sample MetaGCBIA2018_FD_204515 | JGI IMG/M metagenome (GOLD analysis project Ga0314774, IMG submission 204515) | Cryopeg brine microbial communities from Beaufort Sea near Barrow, Alaska, United States - CBIA 2018 | ecosystem: Environmental > Aquatic > Marine > Coastal | place: USA: Alaska | collected...
TTACGATTACTGGAACGATTTCAACTAAAGCAAACCCATGTCAGAAAATTTACTCAAAGAACCGATCACTCTGTTGGAGAGAATCCTTGAACTGATCCCCCAAAAACATCCTTTTGTAATGGTTGACAGTTTGTATGAATACACTGCTCTTACTGGAAAAACAGGATTCAGCATTCCTCTTGATAATCTTCTTGTGGAAAACGGGAATTTTTCGGAATCCGGCCTAATTGAACATATGGCTCAAAGCATGTCCCTGCACAGGGGCTATCAGGGATTTTTGTTGGGATTGGACAAACCTAAAACAGGTTTTATCGGTTCCATAAAATCAGTGGAAATTATAGAATTGCCCAAAGCCGGTTCCAGGCTTTATACCAATGTTGAAATATTGGCGGAGGTAATGAAGGTAACCTTGGTTTCAGCCAAAACCCGAAATGAAGAAGGAAAAATTATAGCAACTTCTGAAATGAAAACCGTAACTGTTGATTAATGGAACAGGATAAATTAGTAACCAATACTGAAATTAAAGTGCGGTTTAATGAGTGCGACCCGCTGCAAATAGTCTGGCACGGGAATTATTTGAAGTATTTTGAAGACGGCAGAGAAGATTTTTGTATGAAAAACGGGATCTCCTATCTGGATGCAAAGGCTCAAGGATATTCCACACCTATTGTAAAATCTGTTTGCGAACATAAATTGCCTTTAAAATACGGGGATATTTTTAAGGTTGAAACAACCTACATTCCTACGGCAGCTGCTAAACTTGTATTTGAGTATAGAGTATTTTGTGATAAAAAACTGGTTTGTACAGGTGAAACCGTGCAGGTTTTTTTAGATGAAATTGGGAAATTGGCACTCAATTACCCGCAATTTTATTTAGATTGGAAAAAGAAAATGGGAATAGAATAAATGAAGAAGATCTATTTGCTTGAAGATGCGATTATCTCTCCGCTGGGATTTTCAACGGAAGAAAACATCGCCGCCGTTAAAAATGAAAGATCTGGTTTAAAATTTCATAAAAACAACAGGTTTCCATCTGAAGGATTTTATGCCGGAATTATCGAAAATGAGTTATTGACAGAAGCATTTCTGAAAATTGGCGAACCCAAAAAATTCACCAAGCTTGAACAAATGATGTTGTTGGCAGTTAGTCAGGTTTTAGATAAAAATCCAGATATTAACTTCTCCAAAACAGCACTGATCATTTCTACAACGAAAGGGAATATAGATTTATTGACGAAATCTTCCTTTCCTGAAAACCGGGTTTATTTAAGTGAATTGGGAAATGTTATAAAGGATTTCTTTGGCTTTCAACTGGAACCAATTGTAATTTCCAATGCCTGTATTTCCGGAGGGCTCGCGCTTGCAGTTGCAAAAAGGTTTATCGCAGCAGGGAAATTCGATCAGGCTATAGTTGTTGGGGGCGATCTGGTTTCAGAATTTGTCCTTTCCGGATTTCATTCTTTTCAGGCGATGAGCACTGAACCTTGCCGGCCATTTTCAAAAAACCGGAAAGGAATTAGTTTAGGCGAAGCAGCCGCGGCTATTTTATTGAGTTCCAAAAAACCCAAAGATCCAAACAGTATCAGTCTTATAGGAGAAGCTTCTGCAAATGATGCCAACCATATTTCCGGCCCTTCAAGAACGGGGGAAGGCTTATATAAAAGCATTCAAAACGCTTTGAGGGAAGCCCGGATTTCCGCAAATGAAATAGATTATTTATCTGCTCACGGTACGGCAACTGCATATAATGACGAGATGGAAGCCGTTGCTTTTAATCGTTCAGGTTTGGAAAATGTTCCAATGAACAGTTTCAAAGCTTATTATGGGCATACCCTTGGCGCTTCGGCCTTGTTGGAAAGTATCCTCACCAAACATTCCCTATTGAACAATGAATTATACACTTCCTTAAATTTTGATGAAATTGGGGTTTCAAAACCTTTAAATGTAATTGGCGGTTTTGAGAATAAAAAGCTTCGGTTTGCTGTGAAAACAGCTTCGGGTTTTGGAGGTTGTAATCTAGCATTGGTGCTTAAAAAAGAATAAAATGAGTAAGGGTAACTATAAAATAACCGATTTTGTGCACATTAAAGATCACAGGATTTTCCACGGAAAAGAGCAGGTCTTTAAAACCGAAAAATCCCTGGGCCTTGATCAGTTTTTAAAAGCTTCATACAAAAATTTGGAAATTGCTTACCCAAAATTCCATAAAATGGACGGGCTTTGCAAGCTTGGAATTATAGCCAGCGAAGTCCTTTTTAAGGATCATTTTATTTCACCTGATACAGCATTGGTTTTTTCAAATTCAGCTTCCAGTCTTGAAACCGATAAAAAACATCAGCAAGCAATGGGCGGGATGGTTTCTCCCGCCGTATTTGTCTATACGCTGCCCAATATTGTTTTAGGCGAGATAAGTATCAAACATAAACTGCTAGGTGAAAATGTTTTTTTTGTTGAAAACCGGTTTAATCCTGAGTTGTTGAGGGATTATGCTGAAGTTTTATTGGAAGCAAAAAAAACTCCTGCGGTTGTTTGTGGCTGGATAGACTTGAAAAATGCCGAATATGATGTATTTTTGTGTCTGATTTCAAAGGAAGGGGAGATCCCGCTTTCCAAAGAGAATTTAAAGCAATTATACCTTTTTGAAAATGAGTGATTTACGCACAGAGTTGAAGCATAACATTATTGAACAATTGAATCTTGAAGAACTTGAACTGGCAGATATAGATAATGACGAACCTCTTTTTGGGGACGGATTAGGCCTGGATTCAATTGATGCCCTGGAATTAATCGTGATGTTGGAAAAGGATTATGGCATTAAACTGACCGATCCTGAACAGGGAAAGGAAATTTTTGCTTCCATTGACAAAATGGCTGAATACATAGAAGCGAACCGTACAAAATAATATATGGATAAAGGAATTGCCGTTACCGGAATGGGCATAATTTCGGCACTGGGCACTGGTGCTGGTGAAAATTACAGCGCATTGATCGCCGGAAAAACTGGTCTTTCCTATCCAGAAATACTTAAAACCATTCATTCCAACCTTCCGGTGGGAGAAGTAAAATTCTCCAATCTTGAATTGGCGGGAAAATTAAATTTGCCTCTTACCCATACTTTTACAAGAGCAACCCATTTAGGTGCTATCGCGGCAAAAGAAGCAAGTTCACAAGCCTTACTTACCAAAGATGATTTGAAAGAAACCGGGTTTATCTCGGGCACCAGCGTTGGCGGAATGGACGGTACCGAAAAATATTACCTGGAATACGAAGAAAAGAATGATCACAGACGTTTTATTCAGGCGCAACATCCGGGATTTACCACTTCTCAAATCGCTTCCCATTTAAATCTGGATGGTTATGTAACAACCATCAGCACGGCTTGTTCCTCATCTGCAAACGCCATTATGCTGGGCGCAAGGATGATCAAAGCGGGAAAATTAAAACGTGTGGTGGTAGGAGGAACAGATTGTTTGTCCAAATTCACGCTGAATGGTTTTAATTCCCTTATGATTCTATCGGAAGAGTTTTGCAAAGCTTTTGACGATTCCAGAAATGGACTTAATTTAGGGGAAGGCGCTGCCTATTTAGTGTTGGAGGCAGATGATGTTTTAAACGGAAAACCGGTTTTGGGCAGAATTTCGGGTTATGGAAATTCCAATGACGCATTTCATCAAACAGCATCTTCAGAAACAGGACAGGGCGCTTTTTCAGCTATTAAAAAAGCGCTGGAGATTGCGGGGCTTTCTTCGAAAAATATAGATTACATCAACGCCCACGGGACTGCTACCAAAAATAATGATCTTTCTGAAAGTAATGCATTCCTGCGGATTTTTGGAGAAAAGGTACCCGATTTCAGTTCTACAAAAGCATTTACGGGACATACCTTGGCAGCATCCGGAGGATTGGAAGCTGTATTTAGTTTGTTGGCGATTCAAAATGATCAAATTTTCCCCAATTTAAATTTTGAAATTCCGATGAAGGAAACCGGGTTGAAACCGGTTGCTGTATTAAAAAAGAAGAAACTTCAACATATTTTGTCCAATTCCTTCGGTTTTGGAGGAAATTGTACTTCGCTAATTTTTAGCAAAAATGACGAATAAAAAGCTGTACATCAACGGAAGCTCAAGCATTTCGGCACAACCGGAAAATACGGTTTTTGAAGGCAATATAAACACCTATCATCAAAACATAATTCCCGTAGTTACCCCGGATTATAAGCAATTTATCCCGCCTATGGCATTGCGGCGAATGTCCAAAGCCATCAGGATGGGGCTTACCTCCGCTAAAATCGCGTTAAAACAAGCCGGCATCACCAAACCGGATGCGATTATTACAGGAACGGGAGAAGGCTGTAAACAGGATACAGAAAAGTTTCTCGAAGCAATTATAAATCAGGATGAAAATCTGTTGACCCCAACGGCATTTATCCAATCTACGCACAATACTATTGGCGGGCAATTGGCGCAAAATCTGAAATGTACCGGCTACAATGTAACCTATACCCATAATTCGGCTTCGTTTGAATCGGCTTTGATGGATGCACAGTTGCTGTTTTTGGAGGATCGGGAGATAAATTCAGTTTTGGTTGGGGGAGTGGATGAGCTCTCAAAAAAGATGACTTCCTTTATGTACCTGGACAATCAATTGAAGGAACAGGAAATTTCCAATACTGATTTATTGAAATCAGATTCTCCCGGCACCATAACTTCGGAAGGAGCTCATTTTTTCAGTATTTCAAAAGAAAAATCGGAAAAGACCTATGCTGAACTGATGGATGTTTCGGTTTTTCAGGCAAAGACTTCCGACGACGTTCCAGGAAAAATTCTAAAGGTTCTGCAGCTAAATAATTATACAATTGAAGATATAGATCTGGTGATCTTGGGAAATAATGGTGATAACCGGTTTGACCATTTTTATGACCACCTGCAAAAAGGACTATTCTCGGAAAAAGTTCAATTGGCATATAAACATTTGACAGGCGATTATAAAACGGTTTCGGCATATGCGGTATGGCTGGCTTGTAAAATTTTTAAAACAGGTTCCATCCCGGAAATTTTAAAACTCAATGCCGTAACTTGCCAAAACCCAAAAACGATCTTACTTTACAATCAATATCTTGGGGATAACCATAGTATTATGATCCTAAGCTCCAATTGAATTTCAAACTGCTCAATAGAATTGTGATCGGACTTCTTTTAACGGGAGGAATTTTGGTGTTGTTTAGGCTGATCTCTATTTGGTTAATAACAGGAGGAATTCTGGGATATCTGGCTTTCTTATTGATTGTTTCCACCAATGTGCAGTTCAATTATTTTGTGAACGCATTCAACCGGAACCTAGAGGTTTCCGGTAAAAAAGTGGCAATTACCTTTGACGACGGCCCCGTTGAAAACACCATGAAAATTCTCGAGATCCTGGACAAATACAATGTCAAGGCAAGTTTTTTTTGCATTGGAAAGAATATCGAAAAAAATCCGGAGATCTTTAAGTCCATTCTTCAAAAGGGACATTTTGTTGGAAATCATTCCTATTCGCATACCCGTAAAATGGGATTTTTATCCACAGCAAAAATAGTGGAAGAAATTCAAAAATGTGATGAAGTTGCGATGAAAATTGGCGGGGTTCATTTAAATAGTTTTCGTCCGCCGTTTGGGGTTATTAATCCGAAGACTAAAAAGGCTCTGGAAATCACGGGTCATAAAGTAATTGGATGGAATGTTCGCTCCTATGATGCTGTTCTGAATTCTAAAAGATATATTCTAAACCGAATTTTAAGAAAAATCAAACCTGGAGATGTGATTTTATTACACGACAGCAATACCCAAACCGTGGATATCTTGGAACAGTTGTTGTTATTCTTGCAAACCAATCATTATACAACCCTTAGAGTTGATAATTTATTTAAGATAGATGCGTATAATTAAACTATTATTTTTTTTTATATCGGCACTTGCCTTTTCTCAAAAGCCACTGGTTCCACTTTCGGATTCGGAAACGATTCAGTTTAAAGAAAATGTTGCCAAACGTTCTGATGGGCTTAAAAGTTTATCCAGCGATTTTATGCAGTCCAAATATATCCAACTTATGCAGGGTGTTTCTATTAGCAAAGGAAAGCTTTTTTATAAAGCGCCCAATATTCTCAAATGGGAGTACAGCACGCCCTACGATTACCAAATTCTTTTTAAAGAAAATCAGCTTTTTATCAATGATGACGGGGACAAGAGTGTCAGTAATTTGAAATCGAACAAGTTATTTGAAAAACTCGTAAACCTTATTTCCGGAAGTATAAATGGGGGATTGCTTGCAGACAGCCATAATTACAATGTTGCGTATTTCATAACGGGAAACTATATAACGGCTTTAATTGTGCCCAAAGATCCTGCTATACGCCAGATGTTCAGGGAAATAATCCTTGTTTTCAATAAGGATTACCTGGTTATTTCTGTAAAGCTGATAGAAGATTCCGGAGATTTTACTGAAATATTTTTTAAAAATATCAGGATCAATCAAAACTTAGAAGATTCGATTTTTGAGAATTAAGTTATTTCCCACAATTAAAAACTGCTTTATATACCCTTAAAATCAAATTTCTGTTTATTTTAGTTTTTCATTTAAGAAATCTACATCCAAATATGCTTTTAAAGGATTTTTATACAGTACTACATTCAAAGCAAGTCGGGGGCGAGTTTATTACCGAGATTAGGATTAACAAAGATCACCGGATTTACCAGGGGCATTTTCCAACAAGGCCTGTTACACCGGGAGTAGTCTTAATGCAGTTATTTAAGGAAGAAGCTGAACGTCAATTCAATTGCAGCCTTGAATTGCAAACCGCATCCAACATTAAATTTATGGCGGTTGTGGATCCAAATAAGGGCGAAAATTTTATTCTGCATTCTACTATTGGAAAAGAAAACGGGTTTTTAAAACTTAAAGGGATAGCTCAACATAATGGGTGCATTGCTTTAAAAATCAATTCTATATATAAAATACTTTCATAAATTATTTCTCCTTAAAAAGGTTTTTATGCCAATTGGATTATAAACAATACTTTTGCATTAAAATTAAACCAAATTTGAGCGATTCCCCAATATATCAATCCCGGTTTGACGCCCTAAAATGTTGCATCATAATGCCAACCTACAATAACCAGGAAAGTCTGGAAAAAGTGGTGCTGGATCTTTTGCAATATACCAACCATATCCTGATTATCAACGATGGTTCTACGGATGAGACCAAAACTATATTGGATAGATTTTCTTTATTAGAGACCCTTCATTTTCAGGAAAACCAGGGAAAAGGAATAGCTTTAAAGCACGGCTTTAAAGCCGCCGGGAAACTCGGTTATGAGTATGCCATTACAATCGATTCTGACGGGCAGCATTATCCCGATGATCTCGATATTTTCTTATCGGAACTGGAAAATCGGGATATGAACGCACCGGAAATTTTATTGGTAGGCGACAGGAATATGGGAAGGGAAGGCATCCCCGGAAAAAGTTCTAAGGGAAATATATTTTCCAATTTCTGGTTTTTAGTGGTTACCGGTACCCAGTTGCACGATACTCAAAGCGGATACAGACTTTACCCTTTAAAAGTGGTAAACTCCATTAATCTTTACACCAGGAAATTTGAACTTGAAATTGAGGTTATTGTCAAAGCCTCCTGGAGAAAGGTAGATGTCCGCAATATTCCCATCAAGGTATTTTATCAGGAAGAGAACCGGGTGACGCATTTTAGACCTTTCAAGGATATTACCAGGATCGTATTCTTATATATGTGGTTTGTGCTGGTGAGTTTTTTTTATATACATCCCCGTAATAAATATCAGGATTTCAAGGAAAAAGGTTTTAAAAGGTTTTGGAATGAAGATATTCTTAAAAGTCAGGACCCTCCCCATAAAAAGGCCGCGGCAATTGCTCTGGGTCTTTTTGTAGGAATTTCACCCTTATGGGGTTTGCATACTATGTTGGTGTTTTTACTTGCAACGGTTTTTAAATTAAACAAGATTATCGCTTTTTTATTTTCCAATATCAGTATTCCGCCGTTTATCCCGGTAATAATATACGCGAGTTACCAGGCCGGGTCGCTGATGACTGGAAATGGTCTTTCCTGGGAAGTGAAATTGGAGGATTTTGATTCTACCACCGAGGTCTTTCAGGGGCTCTGGCAATATATTTTGGGTAGCTTTGCCCTTGCAGCAATGGTGGCTTTATCTATGTGGATCGTGTTTTATTTCTTATTTTCGATTTTTAATCAAAAGCAGGTGGTAAAACCATAGATGTTAAAAATTCATAACTTTTTAATTAAGCATAAAAAAAGCGGTCTTCTGATTGGATTGTTCTTTCTGGCGAGCGTGGTTTTTCTTGCCTCAAGGATTACTTTGGAAGAAGATGTATCCAGCCTGATCCCTTCCGGCGAACGACAGGACGTACTTAAAAAAGTATTGGCACAAACCGAGTTTTCAGATAAAATTATCGTGGCCATTTCCTCCACTTCCGCAGAATCCAATCCGGATGAACTCACTCAATATGCCCAACAGTTTATAGATTCCATCAATACGCAAATTCCCGAATTTGTCAAGAATATTCAGGGAAAAGTGCCCGAAGAAGGCATCAGGGAGATATATGATTTTGTATATAATAATTTGCCGTTATTTTTAAATAAAACAGATTATAAGGCGATCGAAACCCGGTTGGGAAAAGATAGTATCCAAAACCGGTTGAAGGAAAATTATAAGAATTTGATCTCTCCCGCCGGACTTGTTACAAAAGAATACCTTTTTAAGGACCCGCTTTCCATCACTTATCTGGGACTGAAAAAACTGGAAGAATTGCAGGTTGGCGATGACTTTGAGCTTTATAATAATTATTTGATCACCAAAGATCATAAACATTTGCTGCTTTTTATTTCTCCCAGTTTTCCAGCTTCGGAAACAGATAAAAATAGTCTTTTTGTCAAAAAATTACATGAGATCCAGGCAGACCTGGATCAGGAATTTAAAGGGGTAAAAGGCGAATTTTTTGGTGGAGTTTTGTATTCGGTAGCCAATGCGAATCAAATCAAAAAAGACATCAAAATTACCATTGGGATCGCAATGGGAATTTTATTGATTCTCCTCGTTTTTTATTACCGAAAGATTTACGTTCCGCTCCTGATCTTTGTTCCAAGTATAATAGGAGGGATAACCGCCATTGCGTTTCTATACCTGTTAAAAGGCAGTATTTCGGCCATTTCAATTGGTATTGGCGCGATTTTATTGGGAATAAGTATAGATTATGCCCTCCATATCCTTACCCATTACAGGAACAATAGTGATCTTTCCCATCTTTATAAAGATGTAACAACTCCTGTTTTAATGAGCAGCGCCACCACCGCTATCGCATTTTTATGCTTGTTGTTTGTACATAGCGAAGCCTTAAATGATCTTGGGATATTTGCGGCAATAAGCGTAATGGTTTCCTCAATATTCTCCCTGATCCTGATCCCGCTGTTTTATAAGGCGCCAAAATTTGCTGCAGCTAATAAATCGACGTTTATAGATAAAATAAGCGCAATTGATTTTCATAAAAAGAAAGCCTTGGTAATTTTTATGATCTTATTGTTCCTGGGAGGATTGTTCTTTTTTACCAAAGTAGAATTCAACAACGATCTGTCTGCAATTAATTATCAACCTACAGAGATAAAACAGGTTGAAGAAAACATAGAAAATATTGCGGGAAGGGCTGCAAAATCAATTTATTTGGTTTCTTATGGAAATTCTACCGATCAGGCTTTAGATTATAACAACAGTTTATATAATGAGCTCAACGATCTCAGAAATAAAGGCGAAATTACTAATTTCAGCAGTATTGGAGGGGTAGTGCTATCTACAAGTACCCAGCTGGGGAAAATGGAACAATGGGAAAGTTTTTGGACCCAGGGAAAAAGGGAACAAATTCAGGATAATTTGATTGAAGAATCGGCTAAATTTGGATTTAAGCCTGAAAGTTTTGACAACTTTTATCAATTGCTTTCCGAAGATTTTAAACCCATCGATCTGGAAGATTACCGCACCACTACCAACCTGTATTTAGACGATTTTATTTCTTCAGGTTCCAATTTTTCAACTGTCACAACCTCGGTTGATATAAAGGAGAAAGATATAAGCGCAGTATTAAAGAAATTACAGGATGATGAACATTTAGTGGTTGTTGACCGAAAACAGATCAACCAAAGTTTTTTGGGCAACTTGAAAAACGATTTTAATAAACTGATCGCTTATTCTATAATTGCAGTATTCCTGGTTCTTTTGTTCTCTTACCGCTCGCTGGAATTGACCATTTTAACCTTGTTCCCAATCCTGATCACCTGGGTGATCGCTTTAGGAATAATGGCAGTTTTAAATATAGAATTCAATATTTTGAATATCATTATTTCCACCTTTATTTTTGGTCTTGGCCTGGATTACAGCATTTTTATTACCAATGCATTTTTAAAGGAATACGAATATGGGAGCCAAGTTTTAAAAACTTACCGAACTTCTATTTTGCTATCGGTAATTACAACTTTGTTGGGAATTGGCGCATTGTTTTTTGCGAAACATCCTGCCTTGCGATCTATTTCGCTGGTATCAATAATTGGAGTGATTTCCGCGATTTTTACAGCCTTTATACTTCAGGGGTTTTTATTTGAAGCCCTCTTTTTAAAGCGAATCAACAAAGGATTGCCGGCCTTTAATTTTAAACGGGTCCTTACCCCGTCAAAAAATGCCATAAAAAAGGACAAGTTGTATTTTAAAGCTGAAGTTTATGATAATTACAGGTATAAAAGTATTTTTTCTGAAGTAAAAAAAGAGTTTGAAACTGATAGAGAACGCTATTTAAAACTTGCCGGATTTATAGAACAGAGTGAAAATGTCCTTCATTTTTATTCAGGTCTCGGTATTTTGCCTATTTATTTGAGCTATAAAAAACCGGGAAATAAAATAGTGGGTTTTGAACCGGATATTAACAAAAATCAAATTGCGGATAATTGCTTTGCAGCAAAATCTGATAATTTAACCTTTACAGATGATATTTCGGAATTAACTGAAGATTTCCAGGTATTTATAATCTCTGAAGCGCCACTTCATAATTTAGAGAAGGAATTAAATAAAATGCTTGCCAAACATGCCAAAAAAGTTATTATTTTAGATACAGAATATTCCTATCGCTGGATCCTTGATTTAAATTTTGAAATTATCTACCGACAAAATGAAGTGGTTGTGCTTCAAAAAATGGAATAAGGAATTAATAGTATGATGAAGCAGATAATAGTTAAAATATTATTTTCTATTTTCTTTCTGCTCTTGCTGAATGCCTGCGGAATTCAAAAATCCAAACATGACCTTCCCGATTTAACCGGAATCGAAAAAATTGATACCCTTAGAATTCGCCATAACGACAGTTTGTTCACCATAGGAAAGAACTCGCTTTCCAAGAACAAATACGGGATTTGGGAACTATATATAGAAGGCAACCCCCTTGAACTCGGAATGATAAACGGCAGTTTGACCCGGGAACTCAGGAAAAAGCAGGAAAATGCCATTTTTGAAAGAATGGAAAGTATTGTACCTCCCGGAGGCTATCAAATTTTTTTGGCTAAAGTTGTGGCCTGGTTTAGCCGAAAAATGTATTTATACGTTCCGGAAGAGTACAAAGCCGAAATTTACGGTATTTCCCGTTTTTCATCCCATAAATATGACAATTTTGCCCCGCCTTACCTGCGCTCGCTTTATTTGCACGGAGCGCACGACATTGGCCATGCGTTGCAGGATTTTATGCTTGTGGGTTGTACTTCCTTTGCCGCCTGGGATTCTAAAACACAGGACGGTCAACTGCTTTTGGGCAGGAACTTCGATTTTTATGCGGGGGACAAATTTGCCGAAGAAAAAATTATTGCCTTTATAAACCCGGATCAAGGCCATAAATTTATGATGTACACCTGGGCCGGAATGATCGGGGCGGTGAGTGGTATGAATGAAAAAGGAATTACAGTAACCATAAATGCCGGAAAAACAAGAATTCCTTTAATAGCCAAAACCCCAATTACCCTTGTGGCAAGGGAAATTCTCCAATATGCCGAAAATACTGCTCAAGCCATTGAAATTGCCCGAAAAAGGGAGGTTTTTGTTTCGGAAGCAATTATGGTTGGAAGCGCTTCAGAAGGAAAAGCGATTTTGATTGAAGTTTCTCCGGGAAAAGTTGGAGTATATGAGGTAGAAAATTCATATCAATTAGTTTGCAGCAACCACTTTCAAAGCAATATTTATGCTAAAGACAGACGAAATTTAAAGGCAATAGCTGAAAGTCATAGCATATATAGGTACAAGAGGATGGAAGAATTATTGGCACAAAACGATGCGCTCACTCCGGAAAAAGCCGCCGGGATCCTCAGGAATATAAATGGGCTTAAAGAAGCCAAATTAGGATTGGGTAATGAGAAAGCCCTTAACCAGCTTCTGGCACATCATGGGATCATTTTTAAGCCCGAAGAAGGAAAGGTTTGGGTTTCTGCCAATCCATATCAATTAGGCGCTTTTGTAGCCTACGATCTGGATGAAGCCTTTAAAAAATTTGAAGCAGGAAATGTAAATCAAAGCCTGGCAATAGAAGGCGAAAACATTCCTGAAGATGATTTTATTCATACAAAAGCTTATCAGAATTTTAAGGAGTCTCGTGCTTTGAGTGAGTCCCTTTCAAAATCAATTTCAGCCGGGGAAAAAATTCCGGAAGAAGAACTAACCAAATTAATTGGATTAAACCCGTATTACTGGAAGGTTTATGTATTGGCCGGGGATTATTACTTTCAGCAAAAAAATTATAAAAAAGCAATTATCTATTACAAACAAGCTCAAAGCAGGGAAGTTACTACTTTATTGGATGAGCGGGATTTGGAAAAAATGATCAGTAAAAGTTATAGAAAATTATAAAATATATGTCAAATATTTATACAGCTTCTTCAGAGGAAATCAAACGTTTACAATGGTTACAGCTGGAAAAACAACTCTTGTACCTTCAAAAGAATTCCAAATTTTATAGGAAACTGTTCAAAAAGAATGAAATAGATCCCAGTAAAACTAATTCTTATATCGAATTTCAAAAAATTCCGATTACCACAAAGGAGGATGTTCAGGAATTCAACGAAGATTTTATATGTGTGCCGGAGAGTGAAATTATTGATTTTGTGACCACTTCCGGAACTCTTGGTAAACCAGTTAGTTTTGCCTTAAACGAAGCCGATTTGCAACGTTTGGCCACAAATGAAATGGAATCTTTTAAAATGGTCGGTATTAAAAAGGAGGATGTGGTGCAAATTACCACCACTTTAGACCGGCGTTTTATGGCTGGAATGGCTTATTTTTTGGGATTGCGGAAACTGGGAGCGGGAATTGTACGCACCGGTAGCGGATTGCCACAATTGCAATGGGATTCCATCGCCAGGTTTAAACCGAAATACCTTGTGGCGGTACCTTCATTTTTGCTAAAGATGATCGAATATGCGGAATTGAATAATATTGATTGTAATAATTCTTCGGTGAAAGCTGTGATTTGTATTGGCGAACCAATCCGGGATCTGGATTTTAAACTGAATTCTTTGGGAAGTAAAATCTCCAAATTGTGGGATATTGAATTGTTTTCCACCTATGCCTCCACTGAAATGGCCACCGCTTTCACTGAATGTGAAGCCCACCGGGGAAATCACGCCCAACCGGAATTGATTTTTACCGAAATTCTGGATGAAGCGGGAAATCCTGTGAAACCGGGAGAAACAGGGGAGTTGGTTGTAACCACTTTGCAGGTAGAAACTATGCCGCTGCTTAGGTTTGCTACCGGCGATATGGTTTCTTATACCGATGCACCTTGCCTGTGCGGAAGGAATACAATTAGGTTGAGCCCGGTGATAGGTCGGAAAAAACAAATGATCAAATTTAAAGGAACCAGCCTGTATCCTCAACATATTATAGAAGTCCTGAACAATTTTAAAGGGATTCCAGCCTTTGTGATTGAAGTGAAGATCAATCAAGTTGGTACAGATGATGTAGTGGTAAAAATCCCCGATTTTCTTAATGCCGAAAAAGTGAGTTTGTTAAAAAAACATTTCAAATCGAAATTACAAGTAACCCTAACATTGGAACAGGTTTCTTTGAAAATTATTGAAAAATTGAAATCTCCGGAAGGAAGCAGAAAACCTGTAGTTTTTATTGATCATAGATGATCTAAACCTAACAGGTTTTTGAAACCTGTTAGGTTTTAAGAGAAATATTAAACTTTTTTACAAACCACCACAATTTTCTTCTCATTGAGATTGGTAGTAAAAAACAGGTAACTGTCGCCGCCATCTTCAATTTTTAAATCTTTACGGATCTCAGCAACTGTTTTCGGAAAATTCCGGATGGTAATATTTGCTTTTTTCAGAGATAAATTATGTTTTAACTGCTTCTTGTTATAAGGCAAAACTTCCAGGATTTCGAATCTCCTGCCCGGAAATTCCTTTAGCTCTTTTGAGGTGAACAAATGTGAATTTGAATGAAGTGTATTGCTATCGGTCTGGCTTGCCAATTCCCGGAACATTCCGCTTTTCATGATTGCGGGATTTGGTTCATATAAATAATTCAGCGGAAGGCTTAAGGAAATATCGCTTTGTGAATCGCTAAAATTGGTTTCGAATGTTTGAGTAATTTTATTTTGAAAATGAATGGTTTTGACCTTAATTTCTTCCGGAGCATTCTTGTTTAAAATCCATAGCAGTTCCTTCACTTCCTGATTTACAGCCACAATATGAATTTCAGACACGTTTTTCAATTCGGTTATTCCCGCTTTTAAATCGAGTAAAGGCGAAGTTTTAATCAGTATATGATCAGCCTTTTCAAAGAATAGATCCAAATGGTCCGCCGGGTTTGGAGTACAGTCAGAAAGTTGAAAAACCTTTCCTCCGGCATCGTCCCTGCGCGATGGGTCAAGATAGATCCAATCAAAGTACTGTTCCGAATATTTTAAATATTCAATCCCGTCACCCTTAATGGTGTTTACATTTATGGCATTCAGGATCTCAAAATTATGTTCTGCCAATTCGGATAATTCCAAATTTAATTCACAGTGGATGACATCAATAAATCTCTCAGCAAAAAAATAGGCATCAATTCCAAAGCCTCCGGTAAGGTCGATCAATTTTTTTCCTTCGACTAAAGAAGCCTTATATTTGGCGGTTTTTTCTGAAGAAGTTTGCTCCAGATTAAGATTGGGCGGAAACAGGATATTTTGAGTGAGGTGCCAGCTGGGGAGTTTTGATTTCGCCTTGTTTGATCCTGCAATTTGGATCGCGATTTCCTGTATGGAAACATCCTGGAACGGACTGCCTTTTAGGATAAGTTTTGAAAGATTGGCGGCTCTGTTTTTTAAAATAAAATCCTGAACCTCTTTATGTAGAAGTGCTTTATTCAAGCTATATTTTTTTAGATATCCCTGGTAAGTCTTTTAACAATTTTATATTCGCTTAAAGATTCCTTAGCGATCACTTTTATTGCAGTGTAAAAAGGTACGGCTATAACCATCCCTATAACCCCAAATAAGAGGCCTGCGATAAGGATAATGAGGAAAATTTCCAAAGGATGCGAGCGCACGCTGGCCCCAAAGATAAGTGGCTGACTTATAAAGTTGTCTATTAACTGGGAAATCCCGTATCCCATCAAAATATAAAACAATCTCGGAAGAATGTAGGCTTGAAAATCGGCGCCAAGGTTGCTGGAGATCACGAATAATGCCATTAAAATCGCGGCAATAATTGGCCCTAAATAAGGCACTAAATTTAAAATGGCACAAATAAAGGCGATGGCCACAGGATTATTTATTTCAAAAATACTGAGCAAAAGTAAATAGAGTATAAAGAGTACGGTAATTTGTAGGGTTAGACCAACAAAATAACGGGAGAGCAAAATTTTGATCTTATTGAATACGCGTTGAAATTTATCTTCTTCTCCCTTATTGGCAAAAACCAGGATACTGTTCAACATTAATTTACTGTCTTTAAGCAGGAAAAATGAAATAAATATGATCGAGAAAACTGCAATAAGAGTCGCGCCCAAAATCCCGAATACACTGTTTAAAAACCGGGGAATCATATTCACATCCAAACTGCGCACAAATTCGCTCTGCGTTAAACTTTCAAGAATATTAATGTTATCGACTCCCAGATAATTGTTGATTTGGATATTCAATTCATTTATATCAGTTTTAAACGCTTCTACATCAATTTGGCCCAGGTAATGGCTTTGAGTAACAACTATAGGTACAAATACAAAGATAATTCCAATAAACAGAGCTAATACCAGGAAGAGAACCAGCACTACTGCAATTTTATTTGGAATGCGAAAGTGTGACCTCAAAAAGATCACAACTGGCCTGCCTATAAGGGAAATAATTCCGGCAATGGCAATATATACCAATACAGATTGTATTTTGTACAGAAAAAATAACAACAGCAATATTCCTAGAATTATTCCTATTGCACGTAATATTCCGTAAGAAAATGTTTTTGAGTTCACGAGGTAAAGATATTATTTATCTTGAAAGAGAAGGAGGTTTTTTTAATTTCCTAAAAAATCAATTTTCAAAAACGTATTTAATTATGTTTGCACCCATTTGCAATGCCTTCAAACGCACTTCCGGGGGATCATTGTGAACGGCAGGATCTTCCCAGCCATCACCCAAATCGCTTTCAAAAGTAAAAACAAAGATAAGACGCTGGTTATCAAAAATCCCGAAAGCCTGCGGAGGCAACCCGTCATGTTCATGAATTTTGGGCAAGCCGTTAGGAAAACCGAAAGCGCTCCTAAAAATAGGATGGGAAGAAGGTAATTCCTGTAATTCCTTATCCGGGAATACTTTTTTCAATTCGTTTCTAATATACTTATTCATTCCATAATTATCGTCTACATGCAAAAAACCACCACTCAACATATATTCACGCAGATTTTTCGCTTCGGCATCACTAAAGAAAACATTTCCATGACCCGTCATGTGAATAAAGGGATATTGAAAAATATCGGTGCTTCCCGGAGTTACTGTTTCGGGTTTTGAATTTATTGAGGTTTTTATATTTTCATTGCAAAATTTTATCAGGTTGGGAAGGGAAGTGGGATTTGCATACCAATCGCCACCACCCTGATATTTTAAAAGAGCAATTTCCTGGGCATTAAGATGGTGCCCTGCGGAGATGATAAAAAGTAAAACAACTATTTTTCGGATCATTTGCTTATTGAATTTCCAGAGGCCGGAAGTTTAATAATTCCCTTAAATCTACAATAACCGAAAGATAAGAAATTATTTGCAGGCTAAAAACAACAGATATAGTAAATGATTTTTTGCCACTAAGGCTCTAAGACTCAAAGCTGCACTAAAAAAATATTTTCACTTACCATAAAAATTTATAAACTCCGGGCCTAATTAATCTTCGTTTGCGAGGGCTACGGTATGACAAGCTACTATTGCTGCGGTTTCTGTCCTTAAGCGGCTATTTCCCAAACTTACAGGGATCCATCCGTTTTTAAGAGCCAATTCGATTTCTTTTGAAGAAAAATCACCTTCGGGACCAATTAATATGGTAGATCTTTTACCGGGTTTCAACTGGCTTTTTAAGGACCTTTTTTCTTTTCCATCCTCGCAATGGGCTATATACTTATTACCCTCAAGAGGGCTTTTAATAAATTCTGAAACATTTACGGGAATATTCAGTTTCGGGATGGACAAATGCAGGGATTGTTTCATCGCAGTATGTAAAACCCTTTCAAAACGTTCGAGTTTTACCACTTTTCTTTCGCTGTGATTGCAAATTACAGGGGTAATTTCCTGCACACCAATTTCAGTGACTTTTTCCAAAAATAATTCATATCTGTCGTTCATTTTGGTAGGAGCAACGGCTAAGTGCAAATAGTAGGGGTGTACTGCTTCGGTTTTAACCCGAATTACTTTAGCAACGCATTGTTGAGGGGTTATCAGGATGAGTTCTGTTTCAAACAAGAAACCCTTCCCATTGGTTACATTCAGAATATCGCCTTCTTTTTTCCGAAGAACTTTTACGATGTGCTTGCTTTCATCTCGTGGAAAGACAATTTGCTGATAGTTTTCTGAAATATCAGGGTGATAGAATAATTGCATGAAATTTAAAGTTTATATCGGGCTTGCGCTGTAACAGAGAGGTTGGCAAAATCGCCTTTCAAATATTTATAATATCCCACAATCCCGATCATAGCAGCATTATCTGTGGTATATTCAAATTTTGGAACGTAAGTTTTCCAGCCGTACTTTTTTTCTGCTTCTTTTAAAGTCTTTCTAATTCCACTGTTTGCGGAAACACCGCCACCTATGGCTATTTGGTTTATCCCGGTTTGTTTTACCGCTATTTTTAGTTTGTCCATTAAAATTTCAACAATGGTGTACTGTATGGAGGCACAAATATCGTCCCTGTTTTCTTCAATAAATTTTGGGTTTTCTTTGACTTGCTTTTGAATAAAGTAAAGGACGGCCGTTTTTAATCCGCTAAAACTAAAGTCCAGTCCGGCAACTTTTGGTTTGGTAAATTTAAAAGCTTTGGGATTTCCGCTTTGCGCATATTTGTCTATTAAGGGTCCGCCGGGATAGGGCATTCCCAATATTTTAGCGCTTTTATCAAAAGCTTCACCTACGGCATCATCAATTGCCTGACCAAGCACCTCCATTTCAAAATGATCTGTGACCTTTACAATTTGGGTATGCCCGCCACTTATGGTCAATGCCAGAAACGGAAATTCAGGTTTTGAATAATTTTTTTCATCTATAAAATGCGCCAAAATATGGGCCTGCATGTGGTTCACCTCAATCAGGGGCACGTTTAAACCCATTGCTAAAGATTTTGCAAAAGAAGTTCCCACCAACAAAGAACCCATAAGTCCGGGTCCTCTTGTAAAAGCGATTGCATTTATGTCTTTTTTGTCGATATTTGCTTGCGCAATGGCCTGGTGAATTACCGGAACAATATTTTGCTGGTGTGCCCTGGAGGCAAGTTCAGGAACAACACCACCGTATTTTTGATGAATGTCTTGTGTGGCAACAACATTTGACAATAATTTGTCGTTAAGCAAAACCGCGGCAGCAGTGTCATCACAGGAAGATTCTATTGCTAAAATATAAATGTTTTTAGAATTCATTAAATAAGCTTAGGCATATTAATTGTTAATATTATTTACAAAGTTAAAATTTAAAAGCATATCAAAAAATTCTTAAAAATACTATTTAAAACAGTGGTCGCGCTGTTATTGTTTTTGGTGCTTTTATTGATTTTGTTTTCCATCCCTGCCATCCAAACCTCGGTTGCAAAAAGGTTGACAAATTCCATTCAAGAGCGCTCAGATGTCGATATCTCTGTGGGGAGGGTGAGTTTTTCCTATTTTGGAAAGATAAAATTGAATGAGGTCATGGTGAAAGATCATCATCAGGATACCTTATTGCATATTGACGAACTGCGAACTTCCATTTTAAGTTTGACCAATCTTTTTGCCAACAACCCAACTATGGGAGTTACCAATGCAGAAGGTTTTACTTTCAAAATGAAGCGATATGCCGGGGAAGATTCTGATAATTTAAGTATTTTATTAGAAAAACTTAGAACCGAACCCACCGGAGAATCAAAACCGTTTTATCTTGCGGTAAGGGATATATTTATTTCAGACGGTTATTACAGCTATGAGGATGAAAACCTTGAATCGCCTAAAATTATTGTTTTGGATAAACTGTATCTTCAGGCTGAAAAATTGGAGGTGATTGAAGATAGTTTTACCGTTGAGGTCAATTCCATGCAAGCGGAAGAAGGCAGAGGAGTCAAAATAAAAGATTTTAACACCAAGTTTTTCTACAGTCCTACCAATATGAAAACTCAGGACCTGGAATTGGAAACGGCTTCCTCAAAAGTAGCTGCAGATATTGATCTCAATTATACCATCGCCGATTTTTCCGATTTTATAAATAAGGTTAAAATAGACGCCACTTTTAAAAATTCACGATTCTCCACTAATGATCTGAAACTTTTCTACAATGCCTTTGGAGAGAATGGAAAATTAAACATCTCTACCAATTTCACCGGAACTTTAAACGATTTTAAACTTGAGGATCTGCAGGTAAACGGAATGGATCGTAGCATTATCAAAGGAGAGGTAAACGTTGAAGGAGCTTTTTCTGAGGGGACGAAAAATTTTAAACTTACCGGGGATTTTAAGGAATTAGCGTCAAATTATTACGATCTTATCCACTTGCTTCCTACTATTTTACGCAGCAAATTACCGGTAACCCTTCGGGAATTTGGCAACCTGCAGCTTAAGGGAACTACTGTACTAACAAAAAACTCCCTTGATGCCAATGTTGTTATAGCTACTCAACTGGGAAGTGCTAAAGCAGATATTATATTAAGGAATACCAACAATTCTGCAATTACCGCTTATAAAGGAAATCTTGTTTTTAATGATTTCAATATTGGAAAATTATTGGATAATAAAGATCTTGGGAAAACAAGTTTTAACCTCAATGTGGATGGAAAAGGGTTTACCGCGGAAAGCTTGAATACTCATGTGCGTGGAAAAATTTCAAAAATTAATTTTAACAATTATAATTATTCCGATATTTTAATACTGGGAACCCTGCGAAATTCAGTTTTTAATGGCAGCCTGGTCTCAAATGATCCAAATTTAAAGTTGGAATTCAAGGGGCTTGTGGATATTTCAAAAATTGAGAACAAATACGATTTTGAAGCCTCTGTGGATTACGCCGATTTAAATATCCTGAATTTTGTTTCCAGGGATTCTATCTCCATATTCAAGGGAGATGTTATGATGAACATGCGGGGGAATAATTTAGATAATGTATATGGAAATATCTTGTTCCTGAATACCTCCTACCAAAATCAGAATGATCTTTATTATTTTGATGATCTAAGGGTGACTTCAAGTTTTAATGAAGAAAAAGTGCGAACGATAGCGGTAAATTCTCCTGATGTTATTAATGGAGAAGTTTCGGGTCTTTTTAAGGTTAAGGAAGTTGTTGCCCTGATGGAAAACTCCATAGGAAGTATTTATACCAATTACAGGGCGAATATCATTACTAACGATCAGTATATGGAATTTAACTTTGACATTTATAATAAGATTGTCGAAGTATTTTTTCCGAAAGTCACTCTGGCTCCAAATACTTATATTCGGGGAAGGGTAGAATCGGATGAATCGGAATTCAAATTAACTTTCAAATCTCCTAAAATTGAAGCCTTCGGCAACATGCTGAAAGATATAAATATCCAGGTAGATAATACAAACCCCATTTATAACACCTATGTTGAAGCTGATAGTGTTGCCACGGATTATTATAATTTTTCTGAATTCAGTCTTATCAATGTTACCTTGCGCGACACCTTGTTCATCAGGTCTGAATTACAGGGCGGCAAAGACAACAACGATGTTTTTAACCTGAACTTCTTTCATACTATAAATGAACAGAGCAAATCTGTAGTAGGAATTCAGCGCTCAGATGTGAAATTCAAGGAAAATATCTGGTATTTAAATGAAAATAACAATAAGAACAATAAGATTGTTTTCGACAAAAAATTAAATAGTGTCGCGATAGATTCGCTTGTATTAAGCCATAAAAATGAAAGGATAAGCTTGAGTGGTCAAATGATTGATACAACTTCCAAAGATTTCAGGATTGAATTTAATCAAGTGGATTTGGAAAAGATCACTCCGGAAATTAAAAACCTCGCCCTTGAAGGAACCCTAAATGGAAAACTTCATTTGTTGCAGGAAAAAGGCGCCTACCTTCCTAATACTTCTCTCACAATTGAAGGCTTGACCATAAACGAGAATCAGCTTGGTAAGCTGGAAATAGATGTAGAGGGAAATCAGGATCTTACTTTTTACAATATAGATGCCACCCTGAGGAAAAAAGGCTTTGAATCCTTAAATGCCAAAGGTGGGATTAATGTTGGTGGAGGAGAACCTACAATTGATCTCAATTTGGCCCTTCGCAATTTTAATATGAGTGCTTTCAGTCCGCTAGGGGGAGATGCTATAGATAAAATCCGGGGTTTTGCTTCCGGAGACGCGAAGGTGAGCGGAATTTATAAAAATCCGGATATTTCAGGAAAACTTCTTTTGGATAAAGCAGGTCTGCGGGTTCCTTATTTGAATATAGATTTTGATTTTCAGGATCAGGCAGTTGTGGATTTGACCGAACAACAGTTTAATTTCAACAAAATTGAAATTATTGATACAGAATTCCAGACCAAAGGTGTTTTGGATGGGACCATTTCTCATAAAAATTTTAAACAATGGTTTCTCGATCTGGAAATTGCCAGTGACAGGCTTCTTGTTTTAAACACCAGTGCAGAAGAAGATGCTCTGTATTACGGCACTGCATTTATTGATGGTAATGCAAGTATTAAAGGCCCCACAGATGAACTATTGATAAACGTAAATGCCACTACCGCCAGGGGAACTATTTTTAAGATTCCGTTGAGCGATGCAGAATCTGTAGGAGACAATTCCTATATACATTTTTTAACCCCGGAAGAAAAGGCTTCCCGCCTGGCAGGTGAAATAATAAAAACTCCTGAGGTAAAAGGTCTGGAGCTCAATTTTGACCTGGACATTACAAATGATGCTGAAGTTGAAATTGTGGTAGATCAAACCAGTGGAAGTACTTTAAGGGGTAGAGGAGCAGGGAACCTTCTAATAGAAATAAATACCCATGGAAAGTTCAATATGTGGGGGGATTTTGTGGTATATGAAGGAGTTTATAATTTTAAATATGCAAGCCTGGTCCAAAAAGTATTTAAGGTAAAATCCGGAGGAAGTATTAACTGGGGAGGCAGTCCGTCACAGGCACAGTTGGATGTAAGCGCGGTTTACGAGGTTAACGCAAATCCCGCTATTTTGCTGGAAAACCCCTCCATAAACCGAAAAATACCGGTAGATGTAATTATTCTTTTACAAGGTCAGATCGCTCAGCCGGAAATAACCTTTGAGGTAGAATTTCCAAATGTGAGTTCTGTTGTTCGATCTGAACTGGAATACAGGATGAACGACAGGGCTAGCAGGGAATTACAGGCATTATTTCTGGTTACACAAGGAATGTTCTACAGTGAATTTGCCATTGGTCAAAACGCAATTACCGGGACTTTGGTTGAACGGGCTTCCAGTTTGGTAAATGATATTTTTGCAGACGAAGATGGAAAATTCCAGGTTGGGGTAAATTATGTTCAGGGGGACCGTACCCCCGATCAATCAACAGTGGATAGGGTAGGGTTAACACTTTCAACTCAAATAAGCAGACGTGTGCTCATCAATGGCCAGGTTGGGGTTCCCGTTGGAGGAATGACAGAATCAGTAATTGTGGGCGATTTTGAAATTGAATTCCTTTTGAACGAAGATGGCTCCCTTAGGGCGAAAATTTTTAACAGGGAAAACAACATTCAGTATATAGGGGAAGAAATAGGATTTACCCAGGGAGTTGGGCTTTCGTATTCTGTAGATTTTGATACTTTTAATGAACTTATTCGAAAAATCCTGAATAAGAAGATGATAAAATCTGAAGAAGAAATTGAGCAGGAAGAATCGGCTAAATCTCTGGCTCCGGAATATATTGTCTTTCCAAAGCAATAGGCTTAACTTTCTGTAAATTAAATTTCGGTTAATAAAATTTTGGTAACAACCGAATTGAATAAACTTTGTAAATTTGAATTTTAATAGAAAAAAATGGCAAAAAGAATTTATCGAATTGGTGTGATGACCTCTGGAGGAGATTCCCCCGGAATGAATGCTGCAATTCGTGCTGTAGCAAGAACCTGTGCATATTATAATACCCAATGTGTAGGATTTTACAGGGGATTTCAGGGAATGATAGAAGGGGATTATATTGAACTGGATGCCCGGAGCGTTCGAAATATTATCTCAAGAGGAGGAACTATCTTAAAATCTGCGCGGTCTAAAGATTTTTTTACCGTTGAAGGCAGAAAAAAGGCAGCGGATAACCTCAAAAGGGCTAAAGTTGATGCGATGATCCTCATTGGAGGTGATGGAACTTTTAGAGGCGGTAAAATATTTAGCCAGGAACATCATATACCTATTATTGGCGTCCCGGGAACTATTGATAATGATATTTCCGGTACCAATGATACAATTGGATATGATACAGCTTTGAATACCGTTGTATCGGCAATCGATAAAATAAGGGATACGGCAAGTTCTCATAACCGATTGTTCTTTGTGGAGGTAATGGGCAGGGATGCAGGATTTATTGCCTTAAACAGTGGCGTTGGTGCCGGTGCTGAAGAAATTTTGATCCCGGAGGAAGATTTGGGACTGGAACGCTTATTGTATTCTTTAGAAAGAAGTCGTCGTTCCGGAAAAACATCCAGTATAGTGGTGGTTTCTGAAGGGGATAAAATCGGTAAAAACGTATTTGAACTTGCTGATTATGTGACAAAAAACTTACCGGATTACGATGCCAGGGTTACCGTATTAGGTCATATCCAGCGCGGGGGAAGTCCTTCCTGTTTTGACAGGGTTTTAGCCAGTAGGTTATGCGTAAAAGCGGTGGAATTACTATTGGATGGACAGCAGGATTTAATGGTTGGCTTTATAAATAATAAGGTGCAAGCCTGCAGTCTGGAAGAAGCTTTAAAAAGCCAACATAACATCAACAAAGAATTATTGAGGATCTCAGATATTTTATCAACTTAGGAAAATGAGAATAGCTATTATCGCCCACAACGGAAAAAAAGCTGAAATGGTTCAGTTTTTAAACGAAAATCAGGAAATCCTGCATTCCAATGAAATTAAACTGGTAGCTACGGGAACAACCGGTGCAAAAACTGAAGCAGCGGGTTTTGAGGTAGAAAAATTGCTTTCAGGACCCATGGGAGGAGATGCCCAAATAGCATCGCGTGTAGCCGAAGGAAAGATAGATATGGTACTTTTCTTTCGCGATCCTCTTGATAAACATCCTCACGAACCCGATATATTTATGTTGATGCGCTTATGCGACGTTCATAATATTCCAATGGCTACAAATCCTGCAACAGCAACCTTGCTTATTAAGGCTATTTAACCGCGATAGCACTAATTTCGACATTGACGAATTTAGGCAAATTAGAAACTTCTACCGTTTCTCTCGCAGGCGCCGTATCGGCATTGAAATAATTGCCGTAAACCTGGTTTATCGTTGCAAAATTATTCATATCACTAATGAAAATTGAGGTTTTTATCACATTTTCAAAAGTCATTCCCGCTTCGGCTAAAATTGCTTTCAGGTTTTCCATTACCAACTTTGTTTCCTCTTCCAAATTTTTAGTTTCCAATTCACTGGTTTTGGGATTTATGGCGATTTGTCCTGAGATAAAAAGCATATTTCCACTTAAAACAGCCTGGTTGTAAGGTCCGATTGGTGCTGGTGCGTTCGTTGTTTTAATTATTTTTTTCATTTCTATATATGTTATTGGTTATTTCTTTAGTTTTGGTCCTTGTTTCTTGATGCTGATACATTGCCTCGAATATTTCTTATTTCCTGCAGAAACATTGTTATCTTAAAATCTCTAATCTAAAATCTCAATACTCAATACTCAGTACTTATTAATACTCAATTTAAAGTTGTCTATCCGGCTCAAGGCGTTTATCATATTTAATATCACTAAGTAGCGAAGATTTTATTCCGATAAAGAAATACCAGGATGCGCGCGGACTAAATGGAACCCAGTTAAAACTCAATCTCCAGCTGTCCAGATCCCGTTGGAATCTCAATTGGGTATAAGTGAACCCCTTCGCTTTTATATCAAATCCTGAGGAGGTACCCACTACCCATTTTGGGGAAAGTTCTATATCTCCGGAAAACATAATAGAATGGGAGGTAATCTCACTTTGCCTGGCCGAATTGCTATAGGTCATTGTATAAGCAAGGCGGAGATTCCATGGAATTTTGTAATTATACCATTGATTATCGGCCTCTTCTTCTTTATCAAAAACATCTTCTTCCTCATCAAACTTTCCATCCAGGTCTGCTGACTTTCCAAAAAGATCATCGGGACGGCCTCCGTTACGGAAGGTTTCATTCTCAAGTTTATCGGTACTTTCTTCCTTTTCGCCTTTTTCAAAATCCTTGCTGGAAAAAGAATATCCGAAACTCATATTGGCCGAAGTAAGCCTGAAAAGACTTCCTCCATTTTTGATATTCAATTTGTTTATACGCCGGTTATTGTTATCAAGGGCATAAGCATCAAGATTGGCAGAAAGGTTCACATCCAGTTTATTTTGGATGATGGGGATGCTTCCACGTAAACTTACAGGTGCCAGTCGCAAAGAGTCTCCTGCAAGATTATAAGCGGTACTCACGCTAAAGTTGTTTAAAAGTTTGATATTTTTTGGTTCAGTGGCTGTACTGTCTTCATCTCTTACTTTTGCTTCCAGGGTGTTGCTGATGGAAAGCCCGACAGAGCTTCCGAACAATCTTCCCGGAGCACCAAACAATGTACCCTGAAACCTTGAGTAATCCACAAATCTATTAAGAGTAGGGTCAACTTCATTCTCGATTTCATATTGATCGTAATATTGGTCAAAGGCTGGATTGATATTATAACTAATGGAAGGTCTCATCACATGCCTTATGGCCTGAATTTTCTTTTCTTTTCCAAAATTGACCAACCCATAAAGTGTAGTCCCCATACTGGTACTAAAATTATAGGTGCGGTAAGAGTCAAATCCACTCACTGTGTCTATCAAAACTTGCTTGGCAATTTGGTCATAAGAACGTTCAAAGGTTTTAAAAACCCAATTTTCCTGGTAGTTAGCACTGGAACTAACGCTTAAGAACTTAAATAATTTAAAATTTGTTGAAATGGGAATACTATGTTGGGCTCCAAAATTGGCATCCCGAAACATTTCAGGCTTAAAAAACAACGAATCGGTGGTATTAATCCTGTTTTCTCCTCTAAAGTTATATTGAAGGTTGATATTTTGTATCAATCCTTTTTTTGCACCAAGCTTGGGCGCAAGCGGATAAATCCTGGAAACACTTGCCTGCACTGTAGGCAGGGTCATATTTATTTCCTTGGTATTGGTGTTTTGTGAATGAGTAGCAACCACATTGAGATTGACCTGTGGCTCACCCGGGAAGGTCTTGGAATACGAAACCGAAGAACTGAGTGAATTATTAAGGAAATTTGCAGAATTGGCCTGATTGACAGAGGCCTGGTAATATTCGCTGCTTCCAAGGTTTACTGATGCTGAAAATCTTGAATTTGGACTTGCCTTGGCATCCTGGGAATGTGTCCATTGAAGGTTATATACAGAACGTTGGGCGAAATCCGGAAATCCACGTTCACTCTC
>Ga0314774_1000602_pt1 | contig 27293 bp, 23 predicted proteins | sample MetaGCBIA2018_FD_204515 | JGI IMG/M metagenome (GOLD analysis project Ga0314774, IMG submission 204515) | Cryopeg brine microbial communities from Beaufort Sea near Barrow, Alaska, United States - CBIA 2018 | ecosystem: Environmental > Aquatic > Marine > Coastal | place: USA: Alaska | collected...
TGGTAGTTTTGTAAAAGTTGTTGTTTTTGTGGTAAAGAATTATAACATTTGTGGGATTTAAAAAGGCTTTTTAAAATTTAATATAGCTTAAATTGTGGGTTGTTTTTGGTAATCTGCAAGTGGCTCTATAATAAAATTAAAAAGGCATAACTTATGAAATTAAAAGATTTTGTTAAACATACAATATTAGATATTGCAACTGGTATTCAAGAAGCTAATGATGAAGCTATTTCTATGAAAATTGACCTTAAGGCTAATCCAAAACCAATTTATTTTCGTGGTCCCGGAAATGTTGAATATATGCCTGATTCTGGATCTAGAGATGATACAAAACAAGTTGAAATGATAAAGTTTGACGTAGCAGTTACTAGTACAGGAACTGTTAGCGGTGAAGCTGGTGCAGGCATAAATGTAGCTGGATTTAAAGTTGGCGGTTCAGGTGAGGTAAAAAATGAGAATGAGAATATTTCAAGAATAAAATTTGAAGTTCCAGTACTTTTACCTAGTTCTTAATATATGTTAATTTAATATCTTTTTTTGATAATTTGGAAAGAATAAAGTGGCTTTTTAGAATTTTTAATTTAATTTTAAGATTTCCAGTATCCGGAGCCAATCATAATTCTAATAAAAAAGCTGAGTAACACATGTAAACGTAGCAAAACTGTCACAATGGTGTTTTAGAGCCCAATTTCAGGGGGTAAAAGCGATACGGCTTATAGTCGTACTTTTATCCCTTTAGCCCCTAATTTAGGGCTTCATCCAATATTTTATTGCTAGCTGTCACCATATTGTCACCAAAAAGAAAGAAATTTTCCCCCAAATTGATGTTTTTTGATTTAAACATGTAAAGAGTTGGCAATATACTATCCTTTAAGATGAATAAGACTAAACTTATCTTAAATATAAATAAATTTACCAATATCATCTATTCATTATTGGTGTTAAAACTTAGAAAAAATAATAGAGGCTTAACATGAAAGAATATTTAACAAAATTAAGCCAAGATCTTGAAGGTCAGCTTATTTACGACGATTTACACCGCATCATCTATGCAACAGACGCATCAGTTTACCGCGAACTACCATTGGCGGTATGTTATCCTAAAAACGAATCAGACTTAAAGATCCTGATCCGTTTTGCGGGAAAACATGAAATTGGCCTGATCCCAAGAACAGCCGGTACTTCACTGGCAGGGCAATGTGTGGGAGACGGGATTGTGGTGGATGTATCAAAACATTTCAATAAAATCCTCAAAATAGATCCCGAAAATCACACCGCTGTGGTACAACCAGGGATAATTAGGGATGATTTAAACCGGGAACTTCAAAAATACAGTTTATTTTTTGGCCCCAATACGTCAACTTCCAACAGATGTATGATCGGTGGAATGGTGGGAAATAATTCCAGCGGATCTTCATCCATCAAATATGGCACCACCCGGGACAAATTGATAAAACTTAAATGCATTTTAAGCAATGGTAACGATGCCGAATTTTCTTCTATTTCTCCGGAAGAATTTCTGCGGAAATCTGGCATGAATTCTCTTGAGGGCACTATTTATAAGAAATTATACAATTTGTTGTCCCCTGCTGAAGTTCAACAAGAGATAAGGGAGAAGTTCCCTAAAGAAACTATTCATCGCAGAAATACGGGTTATGCGATTGATACGCTTATTTCAACAGAAGTTTTTTCCGAAACAAAAAAAGCTTTAAACCTGTGCAGTTTGCTTGCCGGAAGTGAAGGCACACTGGCATTCACCACAGAGATCACTTTGCAGCTCGACAAGATCCCGCCGGCATATTCGGCGCTTGTAGCTGCTCATTTTTCCAGTATTGAAGATTGTATGCTCGCAGTTGTTCCCTCTATGGAAAGTGACTTGTATACCTGTGAAATGATGGACAAGATTATTCTTGATTGCACCAAACAAAGTATAAAATATAAGGAAAACAGGTTTTTTATTGAAGGAGATCCCAAAGCGATCCTCATGCTAGAATTGCGTTCAAAAACCGCGGAGGACCTGGATGAGCAAGTTCGGATTCTACTCGAAAGGTTAAATGCATCAAAACTGGCCTATGCCTTACCTGTTTTAAAGGACGAACAAATAGACCAGGCACTGGAACTTCGTAAAGCGGGACTTGGACTTTTGGGAAATATGATAGGCGATAAAAAGGCGGTTGCCTGTATTGAGGACACTGCAGTTGCCTTGCCCGATTTGGCAAATTATATTTCCGAATTTTCCCAAATCATGAAAAGCCATGGTCAGGATGCCGTGTATTATGCACATGCCGGAGCAGGGGAACTGCATTTGCGCCCCATTCTCGACTTAAAGAAGCAAGAAGACGTAAAACTTTTTAGAACGATTACAGAAGAAGTTGCGGCCCTGGTGAAAAAATATCAGGGTTCTATGAGCGGGGAGCACGGAGATGGCAGATTGCGCGCCGAGTTTATAGAATTTATGATAGGCTCAAAAAATTATAAGATCCTAAAATTGGTTAAAAACACCTTCGACCCTAAAAATATTTTTAATCCCGGGAAAATTGTAGATGCGCCGCCAATGGATACTTCCCTAAGATATATACCCGAAAGGAAGGAACCTGAAATAAAAACCCTGATGGATTTTGAGGATTCGGAGGGAATTTTGCGTTTGGCTGAAAAATGCAACGGAACCGGCGACTGCCGTAAATCTGTAGAAGCCGGCGGAACTATGTGCCCCAGCTATCGTGCGACCAAAAATGAAAAGGATACCACCAGGGCAAGGGCAAATGCTTTACGGGAATTTCTCACCAATTCTGATAAACAAAACAAATTTGATCACCAGGAATTAAAAGAAGTCTTTGATTTATGCATCAGTTGTAAAGGTTGCAAAAGCGAATGTCCGTCCGGGGTAGATGTTGCTGCATTAAAGGCAGAATTTCAGTATCAATATCAAAAAGCCAATGGAAAATCCATGCGGAGCATAGCCTTTGCAAACAATGCTCAAATGAACCGGGTGGCTTCAATGGTTCCCGGTCTGGCTAATTTTCTTTTTACAAATAATCTAACTTCCGCAATAGCAAAAAAAATAATGGGAATTGCTCCGCAGCGAAGTCTTCCCAAGCTTTCCAAACAAAGCTTATGGAGTTATTACCAGAAGCATAAATTGGAATTGGAAGTTTCAGATCCTATAAAAACAGTTTATTTATTCAATGATGAGTTCACAAATTTCCTGGATGCGAAAATAGGAATTGATGCGCTTGAATTGCTGAGCAAATTGAATTACCGGGTAAAGATTATCGAAAATCATGAAAGCGGAAGAGGCCATATTTCCAAGGGCTTTTTGGAGGAAGCTAAGGTGCTCGCCAATAAAAACATCAATCTTTTTAAGGATTTGATTTCAAATGAAACTCCGCTAATTGGGATCGAACCTTCGGCAATTTTGAGTTTCAGAGACGAATATCTGCGTTTGGCAGAAGATCCTTTGGCAGCGGAAAAGTTCTCAAAAAACTGTTTTATAATCGAAGAGTTTCTGAAAAATGAGATCGCTGCAGGGAATATAAAGGCATCTTCATTTACTTCCGAAGAAAAGATCATTAAGATCCATGCGCATTGTCACCAAAAGGCATTATCCAATTCTGCGGTAACTTTTGACATATTAAACCTTCCAATTAATTACAAGGTCACCATTATTTCTTCCGGCTGTTGCGGGATGGCAGGTTCTTTCGGATATGAAAAAGAGCATTATGAAATAAGTATGAACATTGGGGAACAAAGCCTTTTTCCCGCGGTTCGAAAAAGCTCTCCTGAAACAATCATAGCGGCGAACGGAACCAGTTGCAGACATCAGATTTTCGATGGAACAAAACGAGAAGCAAAACATCCGGTTTCGGTTTTACTTGAAGCTTTGGGAAGTTAGAAGTACGAAGTTAGAGTAAAGAGAATAGAAAATAGAGAGGAGAAAGTCTTAAAAATAAAACAAGTTTTCTTTTGTCATGCTGAACGAGCAATTACTTTTTTAAAATAGGGGTGCAGATTAATTTTCCATATAGCAATTTAAAGATTGGATAAAATAAGTTGAAAATCGCAAGTAATGGATAGATAATAAAAATATTTTTATTATAGTAAAAAGAGAATTAGAAATGGTGTTTGATTTTGTCAGTCTGGAAGAACATAGGAGAGGGATTGAATCTAGGTGTAGTGGGGAAAGGCAACTGAAACAAATAATAACTTTTAAGATACAAGTAATTCAAGTGTAGCTAAAATGACTTTTTTAAAATTGAAGTATCTATTAATAAATCAAAAAATAATTTATGAAAAGTCAACTTTTCTATAATTAAAATAAACAAGGAAAATCTATGGTTAAAATAAGTATTAGAATGGTAGATGGTGGATTAAACGAATTTGATGAAAACAATGAAATAATTCAAAAATTAATAGAATTAGAAAACATTGGTCTTTGTGGAAAAAATTTAATTGATAATTTAATAACTGATGATTGGGGCGTTCCTCCAAAAAGTGTAAAATTATCTTATATGCAAAATAATGAAAAAATAGAAAAAATAATTTTTTATGACTAAAAATATTGAAAAATCACATTTTCGACAATTAGAAAATAAAGGCTGTTGCAATCCATTGACATATTATATGATATCTGTTATAATTATGCTAATTCAGAAGTCGTCTGGTATAAAACCATCGGAGTTCGTTTAGTCGTTAAGCTGGGAGTTGCATTTGCAAAGTATCAGCAAACACCCGTAGATTTGAGTAGTTTTTGGTCTACTCATTCCTTACAAATATTGTTTTTAACTCCAACCTTTTTTTGATATGTACTTTTAATTTAACTAATTTAACATTATCATTGCCAAATTTTTTATAGAATTCAAGGTTTATTAGCGAGGCCCCTGTTGTTTTATCTCTAATAATACTTTTTTGTACTTTGTTGAAATTTTCCAATATAGCTGGTATCTCACAAATGTATTTAATGTCATTTGGGTGGCTTTTTTTTACATGTCTAACATAATGACTTGTTATAATACATACATATCCCACCATATCTAAATATAATATACCTTTTACTCTTCTCACAGTTTCTTTGGGTATATCAAAAGAAAATTCATTATTGAATTGTTTATCTGAAATTGAATTATCTACATGTTCAAGGATAAGTATTTTGAGGCTACTCACTTAGTATCTTTAACATAAGGGCTTATAGCTTCTGCTACTTTGTCCATATTTTTTGCTTTGATGTAATTTTCTAACCAAGACTTTACCCAATATGGTATATTTTGAGTACTACCCCAGTTATTAAGAGAACCTACACTTATATTAATAATACCAGCAAATTCTTTTTTTGATAAATTAGCTTTTTTTAATAACTCTTTAAATTCTTCTTTTTCCATTATCCAAAACCTTTATATAAAGCATTCCCACGCCAAAAAAAGAATTGCTAAACATTCATTATATAACTGGTTTATTTTATCATAAAATCATTAAAAAATGAATATAATTCTTGACAATTTAATTGTTTAATGATAAAAAAAGGGTACGTTTTTTTCGAATCTCTCACTGTCCTCTTTTTTTTAATTCCTTGTTTTTGTTTTTGATAATGTAATATCAATAAATTTATATGATGGTTGAAAACTTTTTTTATCAAAATGTTCAATTGATACTAAAGGTGTAGCTTCAGGGAAATAAGCCCCTGCACATCCATCCTTAATATCATAAGAAATAATTTCAAAGTTGAAAACTTCTCTTTTTTTATTATCTATTGAATGAGATTGAATATCTACTAAATCTCCATTTATAAATCCAAGTTCTTTTATATCTTTTTCATTTAAAAAGATTATTCTTCTTTTGTTTTTAATTCCTCTATATCTATCATTTTTAGCATAAACAGTTGTATTAAACTGGTCATGCGATCGCATAGTCATTAAACATAAATGATTTTTATCTAATTGTAAATTTGGAGTTTGGTTCACGATAAAATTAGCTTTTTTAGAAGGTGTAAGCCAAATTCTATTTTTTGCACTATTATATAATTCAAATCCACCTGGATTTTTAATTGAATTATTAAAAGAAACAAAACTTGGTAATACTTCTTCTATCTTTTCTCTAATCTTATTGTAATCACTTATTAAATCTAAAAAATCTACTTTTTCTTTTCCTAAAGTTGCAGTTGCGATTCCTGCAATAATTGCAGGTTCTGATCTTAAATCTTTTGTAACTGGAGTATTGCTACCTTTAGAAGAGTGAACCATACTCATAGAGTCCTCAACAGTTACACTTTGAACTCCATTTTGTTGCATATCTAGTTCTGTTCTTCCTAAACAAGGCAAAATCAAGGCTTCTTCTCCACATATTAAATGGCTTTTATTTAAATGAGTTGAAATATGAACAGTTAACTTACAAGACCTTAACGCTTCGTAAGTCATTTTTGTATCAGGTGCTGCCTCTGCAAAGTTTCCACCAAGACCAATAAATACTTTATTATTTTCTTTATGCATTGCTTTTATTGCATGAACTACATCATATCCATGAGATCGAGGACTAGTAAAATTAAATACACTATCGATTTTCTCTAAAAACTCTTCTTTAGGCGCTTCAGAAATTCCAACAGTTCTATCACCCTGAACATTACTATGACCTCTAACAGGACATGGTCCTGCACCTTCTTTACCTATATTACCTTTAAGAAGTAATAGATTCATAATTTCCTCAATTGTTGCAACACCATGTACATGTTGTGTTAATCCCATAGCCCAACAACAAATTGTCTTATCTGAATTAACATAAAGTTCAGCGATTTCAATAATCTCTTTTTCTTCTAGTGAAGTTTGTTTTACTAAATCATTCCAATCTTTTTGTAATATTTCCTTTTTATACTCTTGGAAACCTGCTGTATGTTCATTTATGAAATCATAATCCCAAGTATCAGTGTATTTTTCTAAAATGTATTTAATAACAGCCTGAACTAAAGCCATGTCGCTGCCAGGCTTTACTTGATAATAATGTGTGCTTATTGGAGTTGCTACATTTGTAATCATTTGACCTATATTTTGAGGATGAACAAAAGATACTAAACCTGCTTCTTTAAGAGGGTTAATCGATACTATTTTTGCACCCCTTTTATTAGCTTTTTGTAACTCACTTAACATTCGAGGATGATTGGTTCCCGGATTTTGTCCAAAAATCATAATTAATTCTGCTTTATGAAAATCTTTTAAACTTACTGTTCCTTTTCCACTTCCAACTGATTCATCCATTCCTACACCTGAACTTTCATGGCACATATTTGAACAATCTGGAAAATTATTTGTTCCTAGCATTCTTCCCATAAGTTGATATAAAAATGCTGCCTCATTTGAAGTTCTACCTGAAGTATAAAAAATTGCATCATTTGGATTGTTTAAATTTGTTAAATGTTTTCCAACAATATCATATGCATTTTCCCAAGCAATTGGTTCATATTTATCTTTTGTTCTATTATAGTAAAAAGGTTCAGTTAATCGTCCTTGATTTGAAATATTAAATACATCAAGTTCATTTAGCTGTGACACTGTTTTTTCTTCAAATAAGTCTCTTGAAGCTCTTTTTTTTGTAGTTTCAAATGAAACTGCTTTTACACCATTTTCACAGTATTCATTCATTGAACGGTCTTTATCCTCTGGGTCTGGCCATGCACAACCAGGACAGTCAAAACCCTTAACTTGATTTAGATTTAAAAGAGTTTTAGAAGTTTTAAAAAAATCTGCATTAAAAATAAATTTAGCAGAGGATTTTAAAGCTCCCCACCCTCCCGCTGGTTTAATACTATACTGGGACTTATTCATAATTATTTTCCTTTTATTTCCATTTTATTTTCATTTAAAATCACTTATTTGTTAAACTTCTTGCTAAACTAAATTTTTAACAACTCAGTTCGGACAGTTTGAGAAGTGACATTTTTGTAACAACAGTCTATCATAAATATCCGGATGATTTTTTTAATTTCTTTTATGTATAACTTAGCCTAGTCTATTGTAGAAAAATTACATTAAAGATAAAATAGATACTTTATAGACACTATTGTAGTATAATGCATTGCTAATATATCCGTTCATTGCCGCGATGGCTATGAGCTAAAGTTTGGTATCGGTAATCACAAATGCTTTGCGTTTAAATATATGAAAATTTAGCGAAAGGAATATAATGATGAAAAGCTTGATTTTATTGTTGTTTTTTACACTGTTGCCACTTTTTTCAACATCTTCTACAGTTTTAGAATTAGAGATAAAAAGTGCTATTGGTCCTGCCAGTAGTGATTACCTCAAAAGTGCTATAGTGACAGCTTTAGATAAAAATGCTCACATGATACTAGTAAAACTTGATACCCCTGGTGGACTTTCCACTTCTATGAGGGAGATGATTCAAGACATCACAAACTCTCAGATTCCCATTATCATGTATGTCTCTCCAAAAGGAGCTCGCGCTGCGAGTGCTGGGACTTATCTACTTTATGCTTCACATGTAGCGGCAATGGCTCCCGGAACCAATCTTGGGGCGGCTACTCCTGTGAGTTTAATGCCCACAATAAATGTTACAGACTCAAACAAACAAATGACTACACTTGAGAAAAAAGCTGTCAATGATGCCGTTGCTTACATAAAAAGTTTAGCCGAGCTTAATGACCGTAATGTGTCTTGGGCAGTAGATGCTGTTGAGAATGCAAAAAGTCTTTCTGCTAAAGATGCTCTTAGTTATGGGGTGATAGATTTGATAGCAGATAACACGACAGAGCTTTTGAAAAAACTAGATGGCACAGAGGTAAAAGTTTTAGGCAAGATGGTGACTCTAGATACTAAAGATGCCGTGATTTTTAACTATGAAGCAGACTGGAAAACCAACTTTTTATCTGTGGTTACAAATCCAAATATTGCCTATATCTTTCTCTTAATAGCAATATACGGCATATTTTTTGAGTTGATTAACCCTGGCGCAATACTTCCTGGTGTACTTGGAGCAATATCTGGTGTAATCGCACTCTATGCATTAAATATAATCCCTTTTAACTATGCCGGACTGTTGTTGATTGTTTTGGGAATCAGCCTCATGATACTAGAAGTTTTTGTAGCAGGATTTGGTGTTTTGGGTATAGGCGGAGTTATCTCTTTTGCTTTTGGTTCAGTTTTGTTATTTGATGCAGATACTCTTGGCAACAGTGTTTCTATTCCCTTGGTGATAGCCTTTAGTTTAGTCAGTCTTGCTTTTTTTATGCTTGTAATGAGGCTATTTTTAAGTTCACAATCTGCCAAAATAGTGACAGGCATTGAAGATATGGTAGGTTCGTTCGCAGAAGTGGTTGAAGTGCATGAAAAGGGGTATCATGTCTTATGCCATGGTGAAATATGGAACGCTACATGTAACTCAACCTTAGCAGTTGGACAGAAAGTTAAAGTGATTGAACTCTCTGATCTTGTTTTAAGCGTTAAACCAATTAAGGAGTAAGAAATGTTTTTAAGTTTACCAATGATAGGTTTGTATATAGTTGTTTTTATCGTTGCTTTGTTGGCAATCTCGATTCGTGTTTTAAGAGAATACGAGCGCGGAGTTGTTTTCTCTCTTGGTCGTTTTACAGGAGTTAAAGGACCAGGAATAATGATATTGATTCCCTTTGTTCAGCAGATGATGAAGGTCGATTTACGCATCATCGTTCTTGATGTTCCAACGCAGGATGTTATCTCACATGATAATGTCTCAGTCCATGTAAATGCCGTAGTCTATTTTCGTGTCATAGATCCGCAAAAAGCAATCATTCAGGTAGAAGATTTTCACAATGCTACAAGCCAGCTGGCTCAAACCACTTTGCGTTCAGTCCTCGGTGGACATGAGCTTGACGAGATGCTGGCTGAGAGAGACCGACTCAATTCTGACATCCAAGAGATTCTTGACAAGCGAACAGATGCATGGGGAATTAAAATCTCAAATGTGGAGATTAAACACATAGACCTTGATGAGAGTATGATTCGTGCAATCGCAAAACAGGCTGAAGCAGAGCGTGAGCGTAGAGCAAAAGTCATTAACGCAAAAGGTGAGCTTGAAGCGAGTGCAAACATCCTTGAAGCTGCTCAAAAACTCAGTCAAAATGAACTGGGAATACAGCTTCGTTATCTTCAAACCATGAGCGATATTTCAAGTGATAAAACAAATACTTTGGTTTTCCCATTTCCAGTAGAGATGGCAAACTTTTTTAAGATGGCTCAGAAGAACTAGGTTTTGTGCAACCGCAACTGTTGTCCCTAGAGTTTATAGTGCTCATAATTTATTATTTTTAATGTCATAGTGTAATCTGTTCCATCTTATCTGATTTTTCAGTTCGTTTTCGTTTCTTTGCCTGCTGCGGATGAAAGACTCCCCTTTAAAGTGATAAATAGTTGTTAGATCTTTTCTTTCATCAGCAGGGAAAATATTAAAGTTTACATTGTCGAGGATTAGAGGAAAAGAAGTGGGTGTTTTATAATAACGGAGGACAAGATGTGTTCTTCAAAATGTATTGATTTTACATACGAAAAATAGAGCTTTTTACTCTCAATTCTAAGATTTCGAAGAGCAAAATATTTTGCAATAACCATACGTCTATATCATCTCCATAAGGCACTTTATTAAAAAAATTATTAATTTCTTCAAGTTTTACTTCAGTTGAACTGTTTTGGAGTTCAAGCAACTTTGCATTATATGCTTCATATCTGTTGCGCACATACATGCCATATTTTTTTTCAGCTTTTTGTATGAAAGTTTCAGGGATTATAATGAATATAAATAATGAAATATGTTTCAACTGCTCTTCATCGCGATCTATAGAAGATTTTTAAAGTGAATTAAAAAAGTATTGTTAAGTTTTTAGTTTTAATTTTATGGTAAAACAAGCCCCTTTATCAAAATTTTTAGCATTTAAAATTCCATCCATATTTCCTTCAATGATGGTTTTACTCATATATAATCCTATGCCTGTCCCTTTTTTTGCATATTTTGTTGTAAAGTAAGGCTCAAAAATGCGTTCTAAATTTTTTTCTTCTATTCCTCCTCCATTGTCTATAATTTTTATAAGAACATATTTTTTACCTGAACTTATATTTATACTGATAAATGGGTTAGCAATTTTTCGTTGAATTAAAACATCTTTTGCATTGGTAAGAATATTTAAAAAAGCTTGAGAAAACTCATTTGGGTAGCCATAAATTTCTTTATCTTCATCAAAAGTACAATTATAAGCAATTGAATGGTGTTTAAGAGATGATTGAAGAATTGCATCTGCTTTTTTACATGACTCAACTACATAAAATAATTCTTTTGTCTTTGAAGGTTTAAAAAAGTTTTGAAAATCACTAATGGTATTGGACATATATGCCGTTATATCATTACATTCCTGCACGCTATCTTCCATGAATTTTTCATCAAATTCATTAAATCTATATCTAGTATCAATATTCATTAAAATTGCATTGAGTTCCGCTAAAGGTTGTCTCCATTGATGAGCAATGTTACCAATCATCTTTCCCATAGAAGCTAATTTAGTTTGTTGAATCAGCAGTTTTTCTTGACTGGTTCGTTGATTGATTTCTTGTTGAATTTTACCTTCTAAATCGTCAACCATTTTATTGATAACAGTTTTTAGAGTATTGAGTTCTGATGAATGTGCATTTACATGTAAACGTTTTTCTAAGTTTCCTTCTTTAAGATCTTCTACCATTTTAGTGGCAGCCTCAATGAGCTCTAGATCTTTTTTTAATGCTTCTTTGGTTTCCCTCATCTCTACATTAATAGCTCTTGCCATATCTCCAAGTTCATCGTTTGTATTAAGGGTTATGCCTAAATCTTCATCTTGATTTTTATGTTTTAAAAAGTAAAAAAATCTAGTATGGCCAGCTTTAACTTGTTCGATTGCATTGGAAATTTTTATTATGATAAACCATCCAAATAAAATAATAAAAAACCCTAATATAGTAGAGATAAATAAGATAGTCATTCTATTCTTAGATATTGCATTTTTTGCATTAATAAAAGTAATTGATGTTTTTTGAAGCTTCTTCATTTGCATTACTTGAAGTTTTTTTACAAGTATATAAAATTGTTCTCTTTCGTCTTGATTGACATTAATTACAGCACCTTCTTCGAAGCCTTCTTTTATAAACTGACGTGTAATATCCAATAATTCTTTATATTCAATCCATTCTTTTTTTATATTTAAAGGGAGTATTTTAAATTTTTCATTTAGAGATTCTATTAGAGGTTCTAGGTTAACATTAATTTCTTTACGAAAATCATCATTTGGTGCATAAACTAAAGAAGAAGAAAGTTCTCTAAGATAAAAGACAGGAGCTATAAACTCTTGTTGGATATTTTGTACTTGTTTAGAATCTTCATACACATTATCAAGACTGTTCAGACCTAGTTTACTAATGTTAATAGCTAAAAGTACAATAAATGAAAGTGCGAGTATTCCAATTGAACCTAATAAAATAAATTTTGTTCTTATTGTTAATCTTTTCATTTATCTTTACTCTTTGGACGAATAGGGATACGTCGTTTTTTTGGATATATACCTTTTCTAACTGACCAATGATAAGGGGTAATCTTCGCCTTCCATAAAGGCATTATTAAGACAGTTGATGGTGCATAGTCAACTTCTTTATTGACGGCTAACACAATATTTGGAGAAGGTACTGCTAACATATAAGCTTTTTGATAAGCTCTTGTTACTATTTTTTCAACACTCTTAATAGATTCTGGTGAGTTAAATTCGAATTTCATATAATCATTTAAATAATCTAACATGATATCATCTTTGTCAATCGCTGACCAAAGATGACCTGCTTGATAATGAAAAAATACTCCCCATGGATTGGTACTGAGCCAAGAGTCATTTCCCCATGTTAGTATATCCCATGTTCCTGGATTTGTATGGACGGTTAAGAGTTGCTCTAAAATTTCTTTTTCACTACTTGTAACCGTATAATTAAGTTTTACACCATATTGTTTTAATTGAAACTCAATACCTTTCCATAAAAACATAAATTGGTCCATTGTATAAACATTTAACTCTAAACCATTTAACGTTCGTTTTAAATAATCTTGATAGTTTGATTTTTTTTCAATCAATTGTTGGTGTTGTGTTAATAAGGTTTGACTAACAAGTCCTACAGCAAAATAATTATTATTTGCTGTAGTTGGAGAAATTGACCCTTCTCCTTTGTATACAAACTTTAAAAGATTTTTTTGATTTATTGCTGCATTTAAAGCCAAACGAATCTTTTCATCTTTTAAAACACTATTGTTTTTTACTAAATTAAATAAAATTGAAATGTTGTTATAAGATGACATAGTGATAAGTTTAGTATATGGAGAAAGAATGGTTTCAATTTTTTTATTAAATGGAATAGGTGTAATGTCCAATCCACCTTCTTCTTTTAGTGCTTTTCGTAATACCTCTTTAGAAGATAACTCCGTAAATATAGTTATGTTTTCTATATACGGCATTCCTTTTTCATAATAATAGGGGTTTGCTTTTAGTTTTATAATAGGGGTTTGCCGCCTTCCCGTAGCAAATCCTTCAATCAAGATATAAGGCCCCAGCCCATATCTACCTGCTTGTGACATACTATTTGCAGTAGTTGAACTATCAGTACTCACTAATTTTTTTTCGATATAGCTATGTGAGTAGATATTTGCTTGTGTAAGCCTGCTAAATAAGAGTGAATAAGGTTCTTCTAAAATAAATTTAACTTTATAATTAGATATTTTTTCGATTTTATCGAGACGTTGATTTAAATCTGAAAAACTTATGTAATTTTTAAATAAGACATTAAAATTTTCAATGACAGAATCAGCATTAAATGGACTTCCATCTTGAAATTTTACTCCTTTTCTTAAACTAAAGACATAAGTCATGCTTCCCACTTTTTCAACATTAGTAGCTAGCATATATTCCCAGCCTTGTTTATTATCACTAGACCTAACTAATGTGCCATTAATGAGTTTAGAAACATAGATATATGGCATTGTAGGAATATAAACATTAATATGAGAATTCGGTAGTCGGTGGTTGATTGCTAGTTTTTTTGCATCATCTTGACGGTATATCGGTTTACCCAATATAAACGAGAAGCTTATAAACAATAATAATAATTTAATCATTTTCTAGTTTATATCCGATGCCTGACAGATTTGTGATGATATTGTTTGGTAGTTTTTTCCTTAATCCATTGACTATTGATCGTACAGCATTATCTGTCATAATATCATTCCCCCAAACTTCTTCTTGAAATTCTTCATAACGGACAACTCGAGATATGTTTTTCATTAGAAGTTCTAAAAAAGTAATTTCTTTTTTACTGAGTTTTATAGTATTTCCATTATAAGTTAGAGCTTTATAGCCCATATCATAGGAATAACCTTTAGGAAGATTGAATGAAAGAGAATTAACTATATTGAATTTTTCAAGGCAAGTATTGAGTGCTGTTAAAATGTCATGTAAAGAAATAGGTTTTACTAGGTAATTCTCAAGATGCAATTTGACTGCATCAAGAAGATACTCTTTTTCAGTATGTGCGGTAATCATCACGATAGGTGTTTTAATATCTTCTTTCCTTATCATTTTTACCATTTCTAATCCATCAACAATTGGCATTAGAATATCACTTAGAATTACATCTGGCTTATGTCTTAAATAAAGATCATACCCTTCTTCTCCATTTTTAGCAGTGATGATTTTTTTTACATAGAATCTGAGCGTATCCGCTATTTTGGTACGAATTTTATCTTCATCTTCGACATAAAGTATAGTGAGAGATTTTAATCGTTGAATTGCCAAAGCATCCATCCAAACTCCTTATAGTAATTAATATAGACATCCTATATTAACATAAAAAATTGTGTATGAAATTATGGCCCCATATTAGTTGGAGCCATAGTTTGTATAATTATCCTAAATTTGGTTTAGAAAAAACTGTTATAGGAGGAATTTTTCCAGTGTATTTTTCTATATTAACCAATGCTGTATGAGCAATGTTCCCTTGAGCAAGTTTAGAAGTTCCTTTATCATAAGTTAACACATTAACATCACCATGAACACATAAACTTCCATCAACTCCTGATTCTTGAGGATCATACCAAGCGCCTTCACAAATCATAATTACATTTTCACGTATATCTTTTGTGATAACAGCTCCAGCAAGTATCTTGCCCCTTTCATTAGAGACAAGAACTACATCACCATTTTTAATGCCTTTTTCTTTTGCATTTTTAGGATTAATAAAAGCTGGTTCTCTTCCTTGGACTTCATATACTTCACGCAAAATTGTATTATTCATTTGTGAATGCAGTCTATCTTTAGGATGTGGAGAAACTAAGTGAAATGGAGTCTCATCTGTTTTTTTGCCTAAATATTCTACAGGTTCAAACCATGCTGCATGACCATAACAATCATCGTATCCAAATGAAGCAATCTTTCTTGAAAATAATTCTATTTTTCCTGATGGTGTTCCTAGTGGACTCATAAGTGGGTCTTCAACAAAGTTTTCAAATGCATTGTAAGAATCACCATCAGGTAATACAGTATCAAATTCTACATAACCTTTTTCCCAAAATTCTTTGAATGAAGGCATAGATATGTTTTTAAATTTTGATTGTTTTAATGATGCATTGTAAAATGTTTCTGTCCAACCTAATTGATCTTTTCCTTCAGTGAACACTTCTTCTTTTCCAAATTTTGCAGCTATATCTTTAAAAATATCATAGTCATTTTTAGACTCACCTACAGGTTCAATACCTTGTTTAATTGCAATAATCCCAATACCTGTTTTTGAACCAACACTGACAATATCATTTCTTTCAATTTCAGTAGTAGCAGGAAGAACAATATCAGCCATGCGTGAGCTCGCTGTCCAAAATGGGTCTTGATTGATAATAACTTCTGGTTTTCCCCATGCTTTGACCATTGTATTTCTATCTTGTTGATGATGCATTGGGTTGCCACCTGCCCACCAAATCATCTTTATGTCTGCATAGGTCACTTTTTCACCATTAAAATCAATGGTTTTACCAGGATTAAGTAACATATCTGAAACACGAGCAACAGGAATTGCCTTTTTAGAAAATGATGTGGCATATGAGGCATCACCATTGTTAACTGGGTTACCTGCTGTAATACCTGGGAGACCAGGTGCATTATGTTTTGTGGCACCTGCTGCTGAATAATGGTAAGAAGACCCAAATCCTCCACCTTCTTTGCCCATTTGTCCAAGCATCGAAGCTAATGTAATAACCATCCAATTTGTTTGTTCTCCATGATCAGCACGTTGAAGAGCCCAACCAGGCATTATCATAGTTCTTGTTGTTGACATAAGTTTTGCTAAAGAAATGATTTCTTCTTCAGATATACCTGTTATGTTAGCCGCCCATTTTGGTGTTTTAGGTGTTTTATCAGTCAGCCCAAGTAAATAATCTTTAAATTTGTCAAAACCAATAGTATAACGCTTTAAAAATTCTTCATTATGAAGTTTATTTGTATAAAGATAATTTGCAATACCTATCATCAGTGCAACATCTGTGTTAGGCTTTATCTGAATGTTTTTTGCACCTAAATACTTAGAAGAAGCAGTAATCTGTGGGTCAATAGATATGATATTCATTCCACGTTTTTGAGCTTGTTTCTTGATACTTTCCCAGTTTTTATAACCAGTATGTGCAGTAGAACTCCAATCTATTTGTTGAGTATTATAAAAGTCATTTCCTATTAATATAAGGGTTTCTGTATGTTTAGCAATAGTTTCTAAAGATGTATGTCTATGATGGTGATTCGTACCAATTATATAAGGTAAGATGACATTTATGGCACCTGTAGAGTAAGTCCCTTTGGAATCAACAAATTGTATTCCTGTACTGTTAAGCATTCTTTTTAAAAGTGTTTGAGGATTGTTAAGTTTTCCTACGCCAAACCACCCATAACTACCTGCATATATACTATCATCTCCGTAGTTAGATTGAACACGATTAAGTTCTTCATATATGATTTCATTAACCTTATCCCATGACACACGGATAAATTTTTCTTGACCACGTTTAGATGTATCACTTTCATGACGGTTTCTCAAAAATCCTTCTCTTACATATGGATATTCTACTCTAGTTTGGTTATAAGTACGACTTTTAAGTGCACTTTGCATTAGTGAGGGATGTTTATCCCAAGGAAGTGGTTTGCTGTCTACAATAATTCCATTTGTAATAGTTACTTCATCCGTTCCCCAGTGCGTAGCACTTGTTACTTTCTTTGTAGTATTTAGCAGAGAATAGTCTGCACCAAGTAGAGGTGCAGATACACCTACTAACCCTGTAATCTTTAAAAAACTTCTTCTTGAAAACATCTTAATACTCCTTGATTGATTGATATTGAAGATAAACACCCAATTGTTTTACATCGTCGTTTGTTAAACCTGCGTTGCTTTTCATCGTTTTGATTAATTGTGGCCATTGATTTGGTGTAAATTCATGTGGAGGGAAATTAGTGTGACATGATCCACATCTTTGATACAGTTTAGTTTCTTTATCCCATAAGGTTGCTCTTGATGAGCTAATTTTTGTATTATCGTCTAAAGTAAACTCTAAAGAAACTTGTTTCCATGTTACATCATATTCATCTTTTATTGTTTTTAGTATTGTCATATCTTTAATATAAATTTTATCAATTCTAGCAAGACGAATACGGGCAGTATTAGAATAAAATATTATATATTCATTACCATCCATAACCCACCCAGTGATTGATAGGTTGTCATTTTTTTTCTCTACTTCTGCCCCTTTATTAATATAACCTATTTCTTTTTTATCAGGTGTAAACATTGTTTGTTTATTAGTGATAAAATCGCCAGAAAAAGCGATAGTAGGTAATAAAAATAAGACACAGCACCCTAAAATAATACTGTATAATTTTCGTGCCATTGCAACTCCTTTTAAATTGATAAAGAATTGTATTAAAAAAAATAATTAAATTAATTGCTAAAAGATATTGAAAAAATTGTTTTTTACTTAAAATAAAATTATCATAATTTTCATTAGTCCTTCTTCCTCAAAATATTCCCAAATTGCACCTTACTCTATAAATTAAATTAAAAACATAACTTTTAGGTCATTTTAGAGGAATAAAATTCTTGCATCGGAACCGAAAATTGAAAGAAGGATAGACAATGTCAACAAGAATAGAACATGATTTAATAGGAGACAGAGAGATTCCTAGTAATGCGTATTATGGTGTACAAACGGCACGTGCACAAGAGAATTTTCATATCACAGGTGTAACACTCTCAGGCTTTCCTACGTTTATTAGTGCCTTAGCCAAAGTAAAAAAAGCATGTGCTTTAGCAAACTATGAACTTGAATTATTACCAGAACATAAAAAGAACGCAATTTGTGAAGCGTGTGATGAAATCATCGCAGGAGAATTTCATGATCAATTTGTAGTAGATGTGATTCAAGGGGGAGCTGGGACTTCAACAAATATGAATGCAAATGAAGTGATTGCAAATCGAGCACTAGAGATTTTAGGACACCAAAAAGGTGAATATAAGTATTTACATCCAAATAATGACGTCAACCTTTCTCAATCAACAAATGATGCTTACCCAACAGCATTTCGTATCGCTTTATTTGACAAAATGTATGAACTTCAATATTCAATGAGAATATTAAGCAATTGTTTTAAGAAAAAATCAATTGAGTTCAACGATATTATAAAGATGGGTAGAACCCAACTTCAAGATGCAGTTCCAATGACTCTAGGTCAAGAATTTCATACGTATGTAACAATGATAAATGAAGACATAGAGCGTCTAAGTGAAGCTCAACAACTCATAAGAGAAATAAACCTTGGTGCAACTGCCATTGGTACAGGTATTAATTCACATCCTGATTACACTGCACTTGTTGAGAAAAAACTTCAAGACGTTACAGGCCGTCCTTTTGTGACTGCTAAAGATTTAGTGGAAGCAACACAAGACACTGGCGCCTATGTACAAATTTCTGGTGTTCTCAAAAGAGTGGCAACAAAAGTTTCAAAAATATGTAACGATTTAAGACTTTTAAGCTCAGGTCCACGAACTGGTTTTAATGAAATCAATCTTCCAGCAATGCAACCAGGCAGTTCAATTATGCCAGGTAAAGTAAATCCAGTGATCCCTGAAGTAGTAAATCAAGTAGCATTTCAAGTTATAGGTGCAGACGTTACTATAACAATGGCAAGTGAAGGTGGACAGCTTCAACTCAACGTATTTGAACCAGTGATCGCTTACAACCTTTTTAATTCAATCAATATGATGAAAAATGCTTTTGAAACTTTAGCAAATAAATGTGTATGTGGAATTACTGCAAATAAAGAACGTTGTTTAGAATTAGTTCTGGGTAGCATTGGTTTAGTGACAGCACTCAATCCATATATCGGATATGAAAATTCTACAGTTGTTGCAAAAGAAGCACTTGAAAGTGGTCGTTCAGTGTATGACATTGTATTAGAGAAAAAGCTACTAAGTAAAGATGAACTTGATGATATTATCAAACCAGAAAATATGATTAGACCAAGAACTAAAAAATAATAAAATAAAAATTTAAGGAGCTATTATGATGATAGGTTTAGAGCTATTTGTTGTGTTCGGTGCCATTTTTTTAGGCGCAAGAATGGGAGGAATTGGTATCGGTTATGCCGGTGGGTTAGGTGTTGTTGCTTTAACTTTGGGTCTTGGAATGGATCCAGGAAGTATCCCTATTGATGTTATTTTAATTATTATGGCAGTTATATCAGCGATTGCAGCAATGCAACTTGCTGGTGGACTTGATTATATGGTAAAAATTGGCGAAGGTATTTTAAGAAAGAATCCTAAGCAGATTACTTACTTGGCTCCTGCAGTGACATATGTTATGACCTTACTTGCAGGAACTGGACATACTGCATACTCCACTCTTCCAGTTATTGCTGAAATTGCAAAAGAGCAAGGCATTCGTCCTTCACGTCCTTTAGGAATTGCAGTTGTTGCATCTCAAGTTGCAATTACAGCTTCTCCAATATCTGCGGCTGTTGTTGTTATGAGTGGATTGTTGGAGCCTTTAGGTGTGGGTTATCTACAACTGCTAGCGATTTGTATTCCTACAACTTTTGCGGCATGTATGATAGGTGCTTTTGTCAGTAATTTTCTTGGAAAAGATTTGGCTGATGACGAAATTTATCAAGATCGTTTAGCAAAAGGTTTAGTGACAGTTCGTGGAGCTACAGAGTATAAAATCAAACCGACTGCAAAACTTTCAGTCGGTATTTTTGTTTTAACTATTATCGCTGTTGTTGCTTATGCAACTATGATTAGCAGTACAGTTGGACTTATTGAAAATCCTATTTTGCCAAGAAACCAGGCTATTATGCTTTTTATGCTTTCTGCTGCAACTTTTATTGCATTTGCAACTAAAATCAATACATCAGAAATCATCAATCAGTCAACTTTTAAATCAGGTATGAGTGCTTGTATCTGTGTGCTTGGTGTTGCATGGCTTGGAGATACTTTTGTATCTGGTCACTTGAATGAAATCAAAGAATTCGCTGGTTCTTTACTTGAGCAATATCCTTGGATGTTGGCTGTAACTTTATTTTTCGGAAGTATGTTACTTTATTCTCAAGCAGCAACTACAAGAGCGCTTCTCCCTGCAGCATTGTTACTTGGAGTTGATCCGGTAACAGCAATCGCATCGTTTGCAGCAGTAAGTGCTTTATTTGTACTTCCTACTTATCCTACATTGATTGCAGCAGTTGAGATGGATGATACCGGTTCAACTCGTATTGGTAAATATGTACTTAACCACCCATTTATAATCCCTGGAGTTATTGTTATCACTCTGAGTGTTTGTTTCGGATTTGTTTTAGGACCAATCATTTTATAAAAAATGTTAATTTTTATGGCTAGATATCTTTATCTAGCCATTCTTTAATGTATGATTTTTTAAAGGATTTCAAATGAGAGAAGATAAACTTTTAGTTGCAATAGAAAAAACCTATAAGTTTTTAGAAAAAAATTGTCCCAATATAAAAAAAATTGGTTTTTTGGGACCGTTAGGAACATATCAAACAAATCTTTTAGAAAATTATTTTGCAAAAATGGGAAAATATGAACTAATTTATCCAGACGAAGAAGGGAAAAACAACTCTTATGATGCTATATATAGCCTAGAATACGGAATCAAAACACTTTCAAATCCAATCACACGCAAAGCTAAACGGATATTTAAAGAAGAAGTTGACAAGTTTATCCAAAGTGGCGTTAAATGCATTATTTTAGGATGTACAGGCATTTATTTGGCTCTTATGCAAGAAGAATATTGTACAAAAGCTTTACTTATTGATAGTTCTAGTGATTTTGCAAAATGTTAATGATAAATTTGTTAATATAAAGAAAAAGTATAGGATTTTGTATGATTAAAAATAGAGGGTTCTTGTGGGCAATCATCTTTTTATTATTGAATAACATGTCTCTATTTGCAAATGAGAATAAAAACGTGCTTATTATTAACTCATATCATAGAGGATTTCAGTGGAGTGATGATGTTATAAGAGGAATTGAAAAAGCACTTTATAATACACAAGTTGATACAAATATCCTTTATATGGACTTCAAACGTATTTCAACACCTGAGTATTATAACAAGTTACGAGATCTTTATAAAGTACAATTAAAAAATCATAAATATGATCTTATTCTTGCCCTTGATACATTTGCATATGATTTTGCTCTAAAAAACTATGCAGAACTTTTTAGTGATGAACCACTTTTCTTTACAGGAATTGAGCAGTTTGTTTTAGAAGATGTTAAAAAGTATCATTTGGAAAATCAAGTATCTGGGATGCTAGAAAAAAGAGCTTTTGATGAAAATATAGAAATTATTTCCAGTCTTATGCCAAAGCTTAAAAAATTATATATTATCAATGATAAAAGTGTTAACGGAGATGATTCGGAGCCCTTTATTAGAAGTGCTATCGATAAAATCGCTAATAAATTTGAAATTGAATATATAAGAAAATCAACTCTAAAAGATTTAAAAAATAAATTCTCAGTTTCAAACAAAGATGAAGCAGTATTTTTTATCAGGTTCTATAATGACAAAGATGGAAATTATTACAGAAATAGCAAAATAGCAGAGATGATAGATGCTAGCCAATTACCTGTCTTTACAACAGATACTCTTTTTATAGGAAAAGGTTCTTTTGGAGGTAAACTAGTAAATATAAAAGCTTTGGGTGAGCACACCGGAAAAAGTGTTTTAGCTATCTTAAATGGCACACTCAAAAAACCTCTTATACAAACAGAAGATACATATGAATATATTTTTGATTATGCTAAGGCTAAAAAATTTGATATAAATCCTTCAAAACTCAATATTCCTGTATCTTATGTCAATATGCCGAGTTCATTTTTTGAGAAGCATAAACAATTTATAAATTTTGTTTTTGTTATCTCGCCTTTCCTTTTATTTTTAATTCTTGGCTTGATCCATAATTTATATTTACGCATAAAAAGTGCAAAGTTACTAAGAGAGCGAATGGAGTTTGATAAAGTTCTTTTAGATGCGATACAAAATCCTATTGTCTGGCATGATAAAAGTGGTAACATTGTTGATTCAAATTCAAAATTTTGTGATTTGATGGGCTTTCCTTGTCCTGAGAACAGAACTAAAACACTCAATGATTATGTTGAAAAAAGTACAGAAACTTCTTTATTTAACGCTTTAAACGAATTTATAATCAACACAAAAGAACGAAATGAAATAACGCTAAAAGATGAAGCAAACAAAGACCATATATATCTTATAAATCAAACTGATTATAATGAAAATATATATAAAAGTAGTGGTACTGTTACGATTTTTACTGATATTACCAAAGAAAAAAGTGCTTTATTAGAGAAAACAAAACATCAAGAATTTATAATTCAACAATCGAAACTTGCTGAGATTGGAGAAATATTTTCTTCTATTGCTCATCAGTGGAAAAGCCCCTTGGTTGAAATAGCTACATTGGCTCAAGAGCAACTATACAGCAATGAAGGTGCAGTTGATGAGAAAAACTCTGTATATGTCAATGAAATTATGCTGCAAGTACGCTATATGACTGAAACTATCAATGATTTTCAACAGTTTATTATGCCCTCGAATAGAAAAACTGTTTTTGATATTAACGAAGCAGTAGTGAATATGATTGATATTGTCAGACACAACATGAAGTATAACTACATAGATGTAACTATCGTTGTTGCACCAGAGACAAATCTTTTGATTAGTGGATATCGTAATGAGTTAATGCAAACATTGTTAAACATTGTGAACAATGCCAAAGATGCCATTATGAGAGAGAAAGAGAATAAGAATATAAAAAGAGGTGCCATAGATATATATATATGTAATGATGACAATACGGTTCAAATAGAAATTGAAAACAATGGTGGACATATGCCGACTGATCATCTAAAAAAGATATTTGAACCATATTTTACTACCAAAAAAGATGGACATGGTATCGGACTTTACATGGCTAAACTTATCATCGAAGATAAAATGGGCGGAGTTATTGCAGTAAGCAATACAAAAAAAGGTGTGAAATTTACTATAAGATTGGAGTTATGCGATGAAAGTTTTAGTGCTTGAAGATAATGAGCGTTTATGTAAAGTAATTGCCGGTGCATTAAGTAAAGAAGGATATAAAGTAGATACTTTTTTTGATGGAGAAGATGCTCTTGAGGCACTTGCAAATGGGTATCAATGCTTTATCTTAGATATCAATGTTCCCTCTCTTGACGGTATCTCCATTTTAGAAACAATCCGCATGTATCATACTGATGTTCCCGTGATTATCATCAGTTCGAATCACGAATTGGAAAAAATTCAGACTTCTTATGAAATAGGCTGTGATGATTATGTAAAAAAACCATTTTTTATGTATGAGTTAATACAAAAAGTGAAAAAGCTTTGTAAAGTTGAAGATAAACTACTTGATTTGGGATTGGGTTATGTTTATGATTATAAGAGTAATTATTTATCGAGTCCCCAGGGAAGCATCAAGTTGGCAAGAAAAGAGGTTTTGTTTCTCGAACTTCTTGCAAAAGATATAAATCGGATCGTCCGTTTTGAAGAGATAGAAGAGTATGTTTGGGAAGGCGAAAGAGCAACACTTGTAAACATACGAGCCTTAGTTAAAAGATTTCGTAAAAAAATGCCAGAAGGGGCAACACTGACAGTAAAAGGATTAGGATATTCTTTAAACTCATCACAATGCAAGTTAAAAAAATAAATTAAGAGGGTTGCCTTTTTAAACAACCCTTTACATGTAAGCGTTTATGCTGCTTGTTTTAGTACTTCACCTGTATGGTTGTAAATACCCTCATCAAGTTCGCCTTCGCTCTTTGCGATAAGAACTGATACCATTGCATCTCCCGTAACATTGACAGTCGTTCTTGCCATATCTAAGATACGATCAATTCCAGCGATAATAGCGATACCTTCCATAGGAAGACCAACGGAACTTAGCACTAGTGAGAGCATAATAAGTCCGGCACCGGGAACACCTGCAGTTCCGATAGAAGCCAATGTAGAAGTGAGGATAATAGTCATATAGTTTGCAAAACTCAAATCAACTCCAAAAGCTTGTGCGATGAAAACAACACAGACGCCTTGATAAAGTGCCGTACCATCCATATTGATAGTCGCGCCAAGAGGAAGCACAAAACTTGCGATTGATTTAGAAACACCTAGGTTTTTGACAACATTTTGAGTAGTGATAGGCAGTGTTCCTGAACTACTTGTTGTCGTAAAAGCGACGGTTTGTGCTGTAATAATGCCTTTGAAAAACTTAAGAGGATTTAGCTTCGCAACAAATGCAAGAGTTCCACCCATAGTTAACAGCACATGAATGATAGCACCAATATAAACGCCGAGTATAACTTTCCCAAGACTAAACAATACATCTATCCCGTATGATGCAGATACCCACGCCATCAAACCAAAGACACCAAATGGAGCAAAAGAGATAACAATATCTGTCATCTTAAACATAATTTCTGAAAAAGATTGAAAAAATTTGGCAACCGGTTTACCATTTTCGCCTGCAAGATTGATAGAAATACCTAGCATAATAGCAAAAAATATGATTTGTAAAATATTACCATTTGCTAAACTGGCTACTGGATTTTTAGTAACAATGTCTAAAAGTGTGTTCACTAAACTCGGAGCTTCTTTCGCCGTTATAGCGGTAGCGCCTTCTAGCGATATACCTACACCAGGCTCCATAATGATACCAAGACCAAGACCAATAGTAATGGCTATAGCAGTAGTTAAAAGATAAATTATGAAAGTTTTTAGCCCTATACGCTTCATCTTTACCATATCATCCATAGATGTAATTCCTGTTACAAGTGTAACAAAGATCAGCGGAACGATTAGCATTTTTATTAGATTGATAAAGAGTGTACCAATTGGCTTGAGCATAAGTGCAGTGTCACCAAGCGTAAGTCCTGCAGTTAAACCTAAACATAGGCCAAGAAAAATCTTTTGCCAAAGTGGCATTTTTTTCCATATTAAAGTCATCTAGTCTCCTTGAATTTTTTTAATTATAAGTACCCAATATGACTTAAAAAGGACTTCTTTGAAAAAATAATAAATTTTTATAAAGAAAAAAAACTATATGTAACATAACTACTCACTTTAAAAAAAATATCCCTAACTACTGTTTATTTCATTTTGAAATATTTTTGTATATCAAAATAACAATGCTGTAAAATCAAAGAAAAAAAAAGGAGGACAATTTGCAAATACGACCAATACTTATAGATATGGACACTACTTCTAAACATTACAAAAAAATAACACCTTATGTATGGATAACCATGTTTATACTAAGTACCACACTGATAACATTATATATAGGGAATGTATAGCATTTTTGCTCGATAGTGCATTGAGTTATTTGACAAGAATTAAATTTTAATAGACTTTTTTATATTGTAGATTTGACTCATATTGCTCATGTGACCCTTGAGAGTGGAGCCGTTGATGCTTATGGTCTTAGTGAAGAAGAGTTGGCTATATTTTGTGCTTCTCATAATGGCGAAGAGATTCATACAAACACAGTTAAAAATATACTTGCCAAAGCAAAGCTGAGTGTAGAGAATTTACAATGTGGAACGCATCCATCATTGAATGCAAGTGTTGCAAAAGAACTAGAAGAAAAAGGGTTAAGCTTAGATAATTCAAACTCTAATTGCTCAGGAAAACATTCAGGCATGCTTTTAGGAACGAATTATAAGGGAGAAGACCTAGAAAGCTATCTCAATATTTCTCACCCAGTTCAGCAAAGAATACTTAAAACACTTTCAGAAATTTGTGAATACGATGAAAAAGATATCATCATCGGGACAGATGGTTGTGGTGTACCTGTTCATGCACTTCCTTTACATAAATTTGCTCAAGCTATGGCAAAACTCTCACTTCCCGAAGTTTTTAATGATAAAAGAAAAGAAAACGTAAAACGAATTATAAAAGCGATGATTACGTATCCGTATATGATTGCCGGTCGTGACAGATTGTGCACAGATTTGATGCGTGTAACCAAAGGAAAGCTGTTTGCAAAACTTGGAGCTGATGGATATTATGCTGTAGGAATCATAGGCAAAGGCATTGGACTAACGTTCAAATGTGAAAATGGAAGTGGTCCTATCGTAGAAGCACTTGCTCTACATACACTCCATAAATTAGGGTATATCAATAAAAAAGAATTTGATGCACTGGAAAAATATCATAAAATAGAAGTCAAAAATCACAGAGGCGAGATTGTTGGTCGTACTGACTTTGATTTTGAATTAAATTTTGGTATAATTTCACGACTAATTTATAAAGGTTTAGAAGATGTGTAAAGTATTGCTGCTAGTTCTTATATCATTTATGTTTACGGGATGCATAGTCGGTACTGTTGTATCTTTACCGTTTAAAGCAGTCGGTAGCGTTGTGAATATTGTGACGCCTGATATTGTTGGCGATAGTATCGGTTTTGTTGGAGATACTGCTGATGTTATTATCCCATTTTGATAAAAATTAAATTTGACTGTAGTGTGTTAAATATCTTTTAGTTTTGCATACTCTTCATCGAGAGTGTAAAATGAACTGTGTAAACCCACCTACTATTTCTAAATCAGTTAGTGTATTTTGACATAATTTCGCTGAAAAAGATACTAAGTTGAGGGTAAATTTCATACCAATTTCTAATGCTGGTT
>Ga0314774_1000603_pt1 | contig 27273 bp, 24 predicted proteins | sample MetaGCBIA2018_FD_204515 | JGI IMG/M metagenome (GOLD analysis project Ga0314774, IMG submission 204515) | Cryopeg brine microbial communities from Beaufort Sea near Barrow, Alaska, United States - CBIA 2018 | ecosystem: Environmental > Aquatic > Marine > Coastal | place: USA: Alaska | collected...
TTCAATTGATATTGAATTAATTACGAGTAATGTTATTGAAAATATCGAGAAATTAGGGCTTCTTACAAATTCACAAAACTTTAAATACCAGATTGATAGTTAATATTTATCTGGTGCGAAACTTGAGGGTGTAATATCACTTTTTATTGTTCCCCTATATAGTTTTCTTGCGGACACTAGTGCTGTAACTCATTAATTATGGTGCTTAAATCTTCACTTTAGACAAGGCCAAATTTTCAAGCAAAGCTACCTGTGCAGATCCTGCCGAAGTATAGTTTCGGTTTAAAATTTTAACGAAGTATAAAGTAAAAAGAGGAGTGAAATAAGCGATGGAATTTAAGAATTAGAGCGCTAGTTATAGAATTTTATTCTCAAATTAACCATTGGCACTTTTATTCTACAGTGGTTCTGTTAACCTAAATCAGCATTAACCATTCTTGATCAGTACGATTCTTTAATTTCCCAATGTTCTTATTGTTTAAAGTAAATTGTTAATTTTTTAATTTCAACTATAATCGTGTAATATGTTCTACGTTGATAGGGATTATTATATACAACATTGATTTAAATTTGTCCTTAGTTATACACATCGTCTTCCTTTAGTCATTTTAATGACCTATTTTTCTTGATTTTATTGCGTATTATTAAAAAAGACGTATCTTTGGCATAGTTCTGTTTAACAATATTGGCATAACTCTAAACAAAAATAAAATGTCTACAATAGAATTTAATAATACGCTAACATCGATGGAGTCCTATTTATTGGCTTTTGCGATGAATTACACTAAAAATCTTGAGGATGCTAAAGATTTAACGCAGGAAACTATGTTAAAAGCAATTCGCTACAAAGATTATTATAAGCCAAAGACCAATTTCAAAGCTTGGATCTTTACGATTATGAAAAACACTTTTATTAATCAGTACAGAAGAAAAGTGAGGTCAAAAACTATCTTTGATAATTCAACAGATTTATATTTATTGAATAATTCAACAGAAAACAGAGATTCTCCTTATAATTACATTGCAGATAACGAAGTTAATGCGAAATTGGATACGCTAAGTGATGAATACAAAGAGCCGTTTGAAATGCATTATAAAGGTTATAAGTACAAAGAAATAGCTGAGAAATTGGATATTCCTTTAGGAACAGTTAAAAGTAGAATCTTTATTGCACGTAAAAAATTAATGGATTTACTACCAGAATATAAGCATTATAACAATTAATGGAAAAGAAGAAAGTCACAGTGATAGGAAGTGGGGTAGCAGGTTTATCAGCGGCTAGTTATTTAGCCAAAGAAGGACATGATGTTACACTTATTGAAAAGAACACAACCATAGGTGGGCGTGCCAGAAGCTTTAGTGTGGATGGTTTCTCCTTTGATATGGGGCCAAGCTGGTATTGGATGCCAGATGTTTTTGAGCAATTTTACAATGCTTTCGGATTTACAACAAAAGATTTTTATCAACTGGAAAGGTTAGCTCCAAGTTACCGTGTTTTTTGGCAAGACAATACGCAGGATGATGTTCCAGCAAATATTGATGAATTCTATAAATGGTTTGAAGATTTAGAACCTGGTTCATCAAAAAAGTTAGATAAATTTTTAAAAGAAGCCGCATATAAGTATGATGTTGGGATGAATGATCTGGTGCACAAACCAAGTCTAAAAATTACGGAGTTTGCCGATATGCGTATTGTTAAGGGCACAATTAAATTGCATTTGTTTTCTTCGTTCTCGAAATATATTAGGTCTTATTTTTCGCATCCTAAAATTATTGAATTACTAGAGTTCCCGATTTTGTTTTTAGGTGCAATGCCGAAAGATACTCCAGCACTATATTCTTTGATGAACTATGCTGACATTAAACTGGGAACTTGGTATCCAATGGGTGGAATGTACAAAATAATTGAAGCTTTTGAAAAAGTTGCCATTTCACAAGGTGTAAGAATCATCACTGACTGCGAAGCAAAAAGCTTTACCTATAAAGACGGATTAATTTATGAAGTGAATACTGAAAACAACGGCACAATTCAATCCGATATTGTTGTTTCAGGTGCAGATTATCATCATACGGATCGTCAATTAGCCATAGGAAGCTCTAATTATTCAGAAGAATATTGGGACAAGCGCTTAATGGCGCCTTCTTCTTTATTGTTTTATTTGGGTATTGATAAAAAAATCGATAATTTGCTTCATCATAATTTGTTTTTTGATACAGATTTCAAAATTCATGCGGAGGAAATTTATAAAGATCCTCAATGGCCATCACAACCTTTGTTTTACGCTTGCTGTCCTTCAAAAACTGACGATTCGGTAGCTCCAGAGGGAAAAGAGAATTTGTTTTTGTTGATTCCAATAGCTCCAGATTTAGAGGACACAGAAGAATTGAGAGAAGAATATTTTGATATTATAATGAAGCGACTGGAAGAGAAAACTGGATCTGAAATTAAATCGCACATTGTTTATAAAAGAAGTTATTGTTTAAAAGATTTTAAATCAGATTATCATGCATATAAAGGAAATGCCTACGGTTTGGCAAATACTTTAAAGCAAACGGCATTTTTTAAACCGAAAATTATAAACAAACATATAAAAAACTTGTTTTATACAGGACAGTTGACAACTCCTGGTCCAGGTGTACCACCAAGTATAATTTCTGGAAAAGTCGTTGCTGAAGAAATAAACAAACGAATTTACGCTAACAAAATATAAATGAAACTACTCTATGACAATCTTTCGAAAGATATAAGTAAGCGTACTACACACGCCTATAGCACTAGTTTTTCTATGGGAATTAGATTCTTAAGTAAAGAAATTCAACAGCCAATTTACAATGTTTATGGTTTTGTTAGGTTAGCTGACGAGATAGTAGATTCTTTCCACGATTTTGAAAAAAGTGAATTATTAAAAGAATTTAGAGTGAGCACAAAATTGGCTATTGATAGAAAAATCTCTTTAAATCCAATTTTAAATTCTTTTCAAGAAACCGTTCACCGTTACAATATTACCCCAGATTTAATTGATTGTTTCCTTGACAGCATGGAAATGGATCTCAAAAAATGTGAATACAGTCAAAAAGAATATGAAAAATATATATTAGGTTCTGCTGAAGTAGTTGGGCTAATGTGTTTGAAAATATTTTTAGATGGAAATGAAAAAGAATTTCAAAGATTAAAGCCAGATGCGATGAGCTTAGGTTCAGCATTTCAAAAAATTAATTTCTTGAGAGATTTACAAGCCGATTTTAAAGAATTAGACAGAACATATTTTCCGGGCGTAGATTTGTCTAATTTCAATGATGAGATCAAAAAGGAAATTGAAAAAGACATTGAAATAGATTTCCAAAAAGGATTAGAAGGAATTAAAAAACTACCGAAAAAAGCCCGATTTGGAACTTATATGGCGTATATTTATTACTATAAGTTGTTTGTGAAAATAAAAAATACTAAAGCTGAATCGATTCTAAATGAACGCGTAAGAATCCCGAATAACAAGAAATATATGTTGTTCTTTTCTTCTTTAGTTCGACATAAACTCAATATGATATAATGGAGTTGACAGGTACAAAAAATGTAGTGCTCGTTGATGAAAACGATCACGTTCTTGGAACGATGGAAAAGCTACAAGCCCACCAACAAGGTAGGTTGCACCGTGCTTTTTCTGTGATTATCTTCAATGATAACGATGAAATGCTGATTCATAAAAGAGCCAGCGATAAGTACCATTGTGGAGGTTTGTGGACAAATGCTTGTTGCTCACATCCACGATTAAATGAAGCTGTCAAGGACGCAGCTTTGCGAAGAATGCAAGAAGAAATGGGGTTCACAACATCAATCGAATATATTGGACAATTTATTTATAAAACTGAATTCGAAAATGGATTGATTGAACATGAACTAGATCATCTATTTATGGGTAAGTTTAATGGAGAGCCAAAGCCAAACCCTGAAGAGGTCGAGGATTTTAAATATATTGGTATCGATGAACTTAAGTTAGATATTGAAAAAGCACCACAGAATTATACAGTTTGGTTTAAAAAAATTGTTGCGGATTACGTGGGTTGGAATGTGTAGACTATCTTTTGGTAGCGCACAAAATGTTATTATTGTAAGAATTAATTGAATATGATTAAAATAGGACGTAGAACGACTTTTAATGCAGCACATCGCTTGCACAATGCAAAATGGTCAGAGGATAAAAACAATGAAGTTTTTGGAAAATGTAATTCTCCAAATTTCCACGGTCACAATTACGTTATGGAAACTTGGGTGAAAGGTGATATTGATCCAGATACCGGATTTGTGATTAACCTTACTGACCTTAAAAAAATCATCAAAGAAGAAATAGAGGATGAGTTTGATCATAGGAATTTAAATTTAGATGTTCCCGCTTTCAAAGATCTAAATCCAACAGCTGAAAATATAGCTAAAGTGATTTATGATAAATTAAAACCAAGATTGAAACAATACGAATTGACGATTAGATTGTACGAAACGCAAAACAATATTGTAGAATACACTGGGTAATTGATAATTGACAATTGATAATTCTAAATTGGATATCATTCGTAATTCGTAATTAAATATGAGAACTTTCACCTTAGAAGAAATTAATGATCTTGATAAACGCTACCGAACGAATCTAATCAATTGTTTGAGTGGAATAAAAAGCATGAATTTGATTGGAACGAGAAATAAAAAAGGTCAAACCAATCTTGCAATTTTTAATTCCGTGATTCATTTGGGTGCTCACCCTGCTTTAATGGGTTTTATTCAACGTCCAGCATCTGTGGAAAGACATACTTTTGAAAATATAAAGGAAACTTCTTATTTCACTATAAATTCTGTCACAGAGGAAATTCATAAACAAGCACATCAAACTGCAGCTCGATATGAAAGAGAAGAAAGTGAATTTGATGAAACATCTTTAGAAACAGCATATATTAATGATTTTTATGCCCCATTTGTAGCGAAGTCTCCTTTGAAAATCGGTTTAGAATGTGTGGAAGTGATTCCCATTCCAATCAATAATACACAACTAATAATTGGAAAAGTAAAGCTGATTCAATTGAATGAAGAATTTCTCAAATCTGACGGTTTCTTATCCTTACACGACCAGGGAATAATAGGAGGAACAGGCTTAGATAGTTATCTATCAACTAACGAAATTGGAAGATACAGCTACGCAAAACCAGACCATCCTTTGGAGAAGATTTGACAATAATTATGGAAATAATTATGAATTATGAATTATGAATTATGAATTATGAATATTGTCATTAGAAACCTCGTTAATAATTAAACATTAAACATTATTTCCACCCCTATCGCGTTAACAATTAATAATTTACCATTAATAATTAAAAAAGTATGACAATTTTTTGGCACAGAAGAGACTTACGCACTAACGATAACGCTGGATTATTTGCGGCTTTGCGCAAGGAAAAAGATGTTCAGCCGATTTTCATATTCGATAAAAACATTCTTGAAGATCTCAATTCTGGCGACCAACGAGTTTTATATATTTATCAACACATTCAAGCACTGAAAAAAGCTTACAATGAGCAAGGAAGTGATTTATGGGTCTTTTTTGATCAGCCAATAAATGTTTTTCAACAATTAACTAAAGAGCATAAAGTTAACGCTGTTTTTACAAATCGTGATTACGAACCTTATGCAAAATTACGAGATGAGGAAATCGAGAAATTATTAGCAGCTCAAGACATTCCTTTCCGCACCTTAAAAGACCATGTGATTTTCGAAAGAAATGAAGTTTTGAAAGGGGATGGAACTCCTTACCGTGTTTTTACGCCTTATATGAATCAATGGAAAAAAGAATTGGCTCCTTTTCATTTGAAGTCCTATCCAACTGAAAAGTATTTCAATAATTTGAATCAATCGAAAGAAATTTCGGAATTGATTTCATTGAAAGAAATGGGCTTTTCTGACGAACAAACACAAGATTTTCCTCCAATAGAAGCAAGTGATAAAATCATAAAAGATTACGAGAAAACAAGAGATATTCCTTCGATTCGTGGAACAACAAGAATGAGTTTACATCTTCGTTTTGGAACAGTTTCCATTAGAGAATTGTGCCGACAAGGAAGTAAAAACGAAAAATATTACAATGAACTAATTTGGAGAGATTTCTACCAGATGATTTTAGAACATTTTCCAGAAACAGCAGATAAATCATTCAAACCGAAATACGATAATATTCCGTGGGAAAACAATGAAGCGCATTTTAAAGCATGGCGCGAAGGGAAAACAGGCTATCCGATTGTTGATGCAGGAATGCGTGAACTCAACGCCACAGGATTTATGCACAATAGAGTAAGGATGGTCGTTGCGAGTTTCTTAACCAAGCATTTAATGACTGATTGGCGATTAGGAGAAGCCTATTTCGCAGAAAAACTCCTTGATTATGAAATGGCTAGTAATGTTGGTGGATGGCAATGGGCAGCTTCATCTGGAGTAGATGCACAACCGTATTTCCGGGTTTTCAATCCAACAAGTCAGCATGAAAAATTTGATCCAGAAGATAAATACATCAAAAAATGGATTCCAGAATACGGGACCAGTAAATATCCTGAACCAATAGTAGAACATAAAAAAGCGAGGCAGAACGCAATAGATACCTATAAAATGTCAATTTCGAATGATTGAATTTCGAATTACGAATTGAAAAAGGGATTATTTGTATTCTAATGATTAAGGTTTGATTATTAATGTTTAACGCCTAGGGTGTTGAATTTCAACGCATTTGAAATTGTGGCTATTCCTAAATATGCGCCCAGCGCAAACCACGTTAAACATTGAACCTTAATAATTAAACATTAGAAATACAGCGCAACCACGTCACCGCTAAACATCACCCAAACTTCTTCTTAAACATGGCTTTAATTTTCTTTCGGAATAAAAGCGCTACAACAGCCAGTAAAATATATGGAGACGCCATAATGTAAAGGATTGCTGAATTGATATTATTCCCGTTCGTATTGTCAAGAATACTGTCATCAACAGAATCGCCACTTTGCTCAGCCAGCAATTTACATTGTGAGCATTGCGCTTCTACATCTCCAGTGAAGAAAAAAATAAAAGCAACTAATAATATAATATAAGGAAGCCATTTTTTCATGCCACAAAGATAAGGTATAAACTCATCAAACCATAAAATAAAAATTGAATTTCGTCAGTTGTTGACTAACTGTTGTTGCGAGATTTTATTTCGTGGTAGCTGACTGAGCATTCTAAGATGAAACCTAATTATTTGTATATTATCTCTAGTCTTTTCAATATATTTACCCTTGTCTCTTCATTGCCTTCGACAGGCTCAGTCAACGGATTACTCTTCGGTGACTGAGCCTGTCGAAGGTGACGAATGTCCGTTCAATTACGGTGCTGATTTCCTTACAAAACCTAAACACAAAACCCACCTTTCGAAAGCACAATCTCCTCTATAATTTCAATCGCTTTTTCTTTGCGTTCTTCAAAGCCACCTTCAAGAATGGTAAAATCAACCTTCTGTTTTTTTAATTCATCCAAATACAATTCAAATAATTCTTCTCTGTGATTTGGACTTTCTCTCAAGGGATCTTCTTCCCATGGAATACCTTCCGGGCTACACAAGAAATAATGGGCAAAACGCTGATTTTCCATTAAGGATTGAATACTGTCAGCACATTTTTTGTATTTGAAAGTCGACCAAATATAGAGTACTGTATTGTCAGTATCATAGATTTTAATTCCACTTTTTTCATCAGAGATTCTAATTTGATCCTGTTCAATTGCAATTTTTTCAATGTCTTCGAAATCATATTTTCCGTCACGTTCCAAAAGATAAACTCTAGCATGTTCAGCAAACCAGTGCGCATCAAAATGATTGGCAACAGCTTTAGAAATTGTCGATTTACCTGAACTTTCAGGTCCTGTGAATGTGATTTTCAATTTTTTGAGCTTTATACAATTTATACCATGAGAAAAAAGCAAAAATAGCAATAATGGTATAAACTAAATAATGGAATCCTGTCAGATGTAATCCGCGGGCACTATAAAGGAAGATTAATGCTGTGTCAATAACAATCCAATAAATCCAGTTTTCTAAAACACGCTGGGTCACCATAAATGTCGCTACCAAACTAAAAACGGTGCTAAAAGCATCTAAATATGGGTTTTTCTGGTCGGTATAAACCACCATTATGTAACCTAATAAAACGGTAATTATTGAACTGACGAGAATATTAATCAAATGATATTTTAATGGCCAGCGAATAATGAATCTTTCTTTGGATGAAACTTTATTCCATGAGAACCAACCATAAATTGCCATTACAAAATAGAAAACTTGTAATGCAGATTCAATGTAAAGTCCGGCGTGATAACAAAGATAAATATAAATTGAGGTGCTAACCATCGCGAAAAACCAACCAAATCTGTTTTTCTTAGCTATGAATATTAAGTAAAATGTACCGATAATTACGCCAGCCCACTCCAAAGCTGATGTATCAATTAACCCTTGAACTACTTCATTTATTATTTCCACAGCGCGAAAATAAACAATTGATACAATTACGAATGGTTTAATTACGAATTACGAATTGTTGTTTTTTTTAATTCGTAATTGATTATATTAGGGTTTTATTCATTTAAATTCAAAAAAAGTATCATTTTATGTCTAATAAATACCTTTTTACCTTCTTAACCTTCTTAACCATTTTATCATTTTTATTTTTCACTTCAATTTCAAAGGCTCAGGATCTACAGAATGTTCCATAAGTGGATACTTTATTGGTTGGTATCGCCGGAAGTGCGCCTTTTGTTTATGGCGAAGACAACGATGAAAAAGGAATAGCAGTTGAGATTTGGGAGACTTTGGCTGATAAAAAGGATTGGATTTACACTTATAAATATTTTGAAACTGTTGATGAAGCCATTCACGCTTTGGATAGTGAAGGACTGGATGTGGTGGTTGGCCCAATTAGTATTACTTCCCAACGAGTGGAATATTTGCGCTTTTCTCAACCGTTTTATAATTCAAGTTTAGCCATCGTTTCTCGTGCAGATAAATTGAACTTATGGGATAAAATAAAACCGTTTTTTAGCCTAAACTTAATCTATGCAGTTTTCGTTTTTGTCTTTATTTTAGCTATTGTAGGAACTTTTTTATGGCTTGCAGAACGAAAAGCATCGCCTGATCAATTTCCTCAAGACCCTTTAAACGGAATAGGAAATGGAATGTGGCTTGCGATTGTGACCATGACAACTGTTGGTTACGGTGATAAAGCCCCAATCACATTGTCGGGTAGAATTATAGCTGGTTCATGGATGATAATCTCCATTATTTTCGCTACTTCCATGGTCGCAGGAATTGCCAGTACATTGACGCTTTCTTCACTTGGATCTTCTACAATTTCAAATATTGAAGAGTTGTCGGGAAAAAAAGTAGCAACGATTTCTTCCTCACCTTCCGCAGGGTTTTTAAAAGAAAGTAAAGTGAAAACAGTCGGAGTGAATTCTTTGGGGGAAGCAATGGAACTATTAAAAAGTAAAGAGGTCGATGCAGTTGTTTATGATAGACCTCAGTTGTTGTATTATTTGTCAGGTAATCAAAAAGAGGGTTTCCATATTGCCCAAGCAGAATATTACAAACAAGGATATGGATTTGCGTTTCCATTTAAGTCTGATTTGGTTTACGAAATCAACAGATCATTATTAGAAATGGCAGAAGAACAAGAAATAGTTTCAATTGTTGAAAGTTATCTAGAAGAAGAGTAATCAATTCCGAATTGGTCAATTAACAATTACTAATTTGTAATTATTTAAGAAGAAATTTACAATGAGAAGAAACATCCAAATCGCAGCTTATGTCGCGATTATAGCTTTAGGAGCATTAAACCTAATTACAAGTCCAGTAGCTTTAATTCTTGGATTTGTCTTTACCTTAACTTTAGGAAATCCTTTTCCTACATTCACGAAAAAAGCCATCAGTTATTTGTTGAAAGCTGCAGTTATCGGCCTTGGTTTTGGAATGTCACTCACAGAAACTATCAAAACAAGTAAAGAAGGTTTTGTGATCACGATGCTTTCTATATTTCTGACAGTTTTCATCGGTTTATTGCTAATTAAAGCATTGAAAATCGACAAAAAGCTTGGTTTCTTAATGACTTCCGGAACTGCAATTTGTGGAGGAAGCGCAATTGCCGCAGTTGCTCCAGTAATTAAAGCCAATAGCAAAACCATAAGTATTGCTATCGGAGTTGTCTTTTTATTGAACTCCGTTGCGCTATTTATTTTTCCATCCATCGGACATTTCTTCGAATTAACACAAAATCAATTCGGAATTTGGGCGGCAATTGCCATTCATGACACAAGTTCGGTTGTAGGAGCAGCTTTGGTTTATGGTGACGAAGCACTTCAAGTAGCAACAACCGTAAAACTAGCCAGAACTTTGTGGATTATTCCTCTGTCGATTTTCGCAATGTTTGTCTTCAAAAATAAAGGTCAAAAAATCAAGTTTCCACTATTTATTCTTGGGTTTATTGGAGCAATGTTACTCAATAGCACAGGATTTGTTCCTGAAACTGTTTCACTTACAATAGTTGATATTTCAAAAAGATTATTGGTGATTACTTTATTTTTGGTAGGAACAACGCTAACAATAAAAGACCTAAAAGAAACGGGAATAAAACCGATTTTGTTTTCTACAATACTGTGGGTTTTCATTTCCATATTTTCTTTAATTTATATAATCAATTAAACAATTACGAGTTGTATAACAACCGAAACCACGCTTTACAAAAGCGCATATGCCCGAGTTAGCTTGAAAAGCTAAATTCTAATTTAACTTCCACGAATTCGTAATTCGTAATTCAAGTAATTCGTAATTATCTACATTTGAGATTGAATGAATCACGAGCTAAAAGCGCGTGATTCATTCAATCTCAAATGTAGATTTCTCTTCTTCGTTTTCTTTCTTCCAAGCGTCAATTTTCCTTTGTAAAGCATTCTTTTTCTTCTTTTTGGTTTCAGGAGAGAATTCATCTTGGATTGTATCTTTTCCGAAGTCCATAATTATCTTTTCTTCTTGCTTATCTTTTGCTTTTAAATCTTGAATTGTCGAGTCTTTTTTGTTGAAACCAAAACCTGTTTTTAGGGCGCTTTTTAAGTCGTCTTTGGCTTGTTCTCTTTGTTCTTCCTTTACTGCTTTTTTAGCCTCTTTGTCCCACGAGAATTTTGGTTCATCAATGGTTCCAAACATTCTCAAGAAGATTCTAAATCCTGTTCCATCATCTAAAACATCTCCAAACTCTGAGCTTTCTGATCCTTTTATTTCTCTAAATCTAAAATCAAATGAGTAATCAATGTCATTGTCGAATGAATGTGTTCCAGATAGATTAACATCCAAAGCATTGGAATTAATCGTCATTTTTGGAATGGTAATTATTCCATTTTTCACTGTAAATTCATTCTCAAAAGAATCAAATTGCAAGTTCAATAATCGCTTTTCAAATTCATCTATTTTTGATCTTGCAATAACTAATTTTCCACCAGAAGCTTTCAAGCTTTTTGTAATTTCTTTGAATGGCAAGACATTTATTAAAGCTCCATCTGTGATTTTAAGGCGAGCGCTTACATCAAATTCTTCTTTTAATATTTTCTCTTCGTAAATGTCAAACGGGCCTTTAAGATTAAGTTGAATAGCTGCTCTCCCTCTTATGTTTTCCGAAGTAATTACTGTTTGATCAAAATTGTTCCACTCTTCAAATAAAGGTTTGAAATTAACAGCATCGGAGCTTAAAGATGTTTCAACCACTAAATACATTGGTTGTTCTTCCGTGATTTTTAAGTTCCCATTTATTTTAGAAGTCGCGCTTATTCCTTCAATAAGTGGGAAGGACAATTGACGTCTCCCAAAATCCATTCTTCCTTTTATGTCTGTATATTGATGTCCACTGTATTGAACTTTATTCAACGATAAAATTATTTTTCCATCGATATCATTCGGTAAAATCCATGATTTAGTTTTTACTTCTTCAACGTTTGTGGTTGAAAGATCATCCAAGTTTAAAGCTTCACTAGTCACATTGGCATCGACAGACAAATTACCAGTTCCTTTAAAGTAATCTGCTAGATTATTAAATTGACCATCCAAAACCAAAGATGAATTGTCCAACGACAATGCCAAATCTGTAATTCCAGCATATTGATTTCTGATGGTGATAGCTCCATTGCTAATATTCAATTTTCGTTGATCATCAATAAATTGAGCGCTTATATTTTGAAGATACAAAGTTGCTCTTAAATCATAAATGGTGATGTCTTTTTGATTTATTTTTGGATTGTTTAATCTCAAATCAAAATCGCCTTTCAATGCAATACTTCCAGAGAGTTCTTGCAATGAAAAAGGACCAAATAAACGGTGAATAGCTTTCAAGTCTAATAAACCATCGGCTTTTCCTGTTAAGCGTGGTTTGTCGAAATCAGCAACTAATAAATTTCCTGTGAATTTTTCATTTAATGTATAAAATTCTAATGTTGAAAGTGAGAGTTGTTCTTTTCCATCAATTACTCCATTCGAATATTTTCCTTCTAAATTAATTTGAGACAAAGAGAATCCTTGGTCAGCTAAGCTCCCGTTTCTCACGTCAAAAGTGGCATTAATGGCTGGAGAAGCTGTTTTTTCATTGGAACCTTTAATGAACAATTCAAAATTCACTTTTCCTTGACCATTTATTTCATCTACAACATTAAGTTCTTCCAAAGTGAAATTCTTGGCAACATCAGCTAAGTCAAGATTCTTTGCTCCAATATAAAAGTCCAAAGTTTTACTACTCACTTTTCCTTTTACTAAAAATGGAAGTTCATTAATCGATAAATCAGCCGAAATAATTTCAAAAACATCATTAATCTGATCCATTTGGATAGAAATATCACATTTAGCTTGACGATTTTCAATTAATCTAACAGATTTTGACTGAATCGATTTAATATCAAATTGCGTTTGGGCATTTAATATAAACTGTTTTTCATTGAATGAACCTTGAAATTCTAAGGTGTTAAAAAAAGCTGAATAGAATTGTTCTGTCGATTCGTTTTGGTAAGTAAAATCTGTTGTTTTAAGATTGATTTTCTTCAAGTTGAATTCAAATGGAGTCACCGTATTGTCTTCACTTGGTTTTAGAAAATCATAATTGACACTTCCATTTTTTAGGATCTTTAAATTGAGTTTTGCTTGTTCAATATCAATTCTATGAACATCTAATTTACTTCCAAAAAAGTCCAAAGGATTTAGTCTCAAATCAATTTTCTTAGCAAAAATTGCAGTGTCACTGGTTTGGATTGAATCAAATTTACTGTAAACTAAAACATCATCAAAAGAGAGGGTTAAATCTGGAAAGCTTTTCCAAATTCCAACGTCGATAAATCCAATATGCACGCGTTTGTTGAGGTATTTATTCGCCTCTTCTAGCGCGTAGGATTTAATATCATCTTTAAAAACCAAGAGCAAAGCACTGATCAAGAGCATCAAGGAAACCACAATCCCTGCAACCCATTTGAATATTTTAAAAGCTTTTCTCCAATTCATAAAACAAAAATAACAGCAATTTGGGACAGACATCTGTCGGACAGCTATACTTATTAACGTGGAATGTTTTATAATGGTACATGAAGGCAGTAATGAGTTTTTAGTAGTGAGTTTTGATGGCTTCGAATTGAATGATTTATGGATATGTTAAAGTTTGGTATTGAATCTAACACTGGTTTTCATTAACCCAATAGTTACTTAATACAATTGTTTAAATCTATAATTTTGGCTCCAGAAAAATGTTGTTTTTTTTGGTCTCAGAAATAGTTAAAACTATGCACTTTAGTGCATCTAGCTTTAGCTTCTAAAAACCTTTATATCCAACATTAGATTTTGATGTTAAAAGAAAGACAAAAATGTATAACATCTAAATATTGCGCTAGATATAGAATTTTATTCTCAAATGAACCTATGGCACTTTAGTCCATAGTGGTTCAGTTGCAAGACTCAGTTAGCTAAAAATGGGTTGATAATATTAGTGAATTAGTTAGTTGTTTGCGAACTAGCTTGTTAAAATCATGAGTTTTAATTGTGAATTTCGTTCATCAAAGTTAAATATTACTAATTTTTCTGAAATGTAAACATGCCTAGGTGTGCTTCATTCTTTGAGTTTTTAGATCTTATTTAGCTGTATGTTAATATATTATAATGTGAATTTCTATTGCTGTTACAGTTTTTTGACTTATATTTGTTGCGATCCTAAGTCAAATCAGATATGAAAAACCTAATTTTAATCATTACAGTCATAGTTTTATCCTTTACTTCATGTAATAAAAGTAACAATTCAGATAATTCTCAATTCTCCAAAAGTATCAGTAAATCAATAAGTCCATGTGATTATATTGATAAACAAATGATTGTATGTCATTTCGGTATGTCCAATACAAAATTGAAATTTCAAGATCTCAACAATGAATCAAGTAATATCACTGCTCAATGTGGATACAGTTGGAAGAAGTCAAATATAAATGATGCAGGAAATACTTTTCAGACCAATCGGAAATCTAAAAACAATCACATTAAAATCGGAAATTTTAGAACATACGATGATATTATTTCAGCAGCTAGTGATTTCAAAAAAACATACTGGGTTACTTCAAATGAGAATGTTAAAAAAGGAGGTATTGCTTTAAATAATGAAGAAAGCCGTGATGTACTAAATGAAAAACTAAAGAATTTAAGTGATAATTTCCAAGTTACATCTAAAGGCGGTTTAAAACTTACTGAAGTTTATGGCGTGGGAGATCAAGCTTTTTATGACCACCAAAATAAATCTTTGGATGTGCGTTTCGGAACCTTGTCCTTTTCTGTTTTTATTGAAACCGAAATGGATACCGAAACCAATATTCTAATCGCCAAAAAATTGGCCCTAGAGGTATGGGAAAAACTCTAAAATTAAAATTACTTTCAACTTTGTGTATAAAAAGATGACGAAAGAAGCCTACTAAATGGCGTATCTGTATATTTAACAATATATTTGCATCAAAATTATAGATTATGAGTTTAGTAACAGTTGGAAGTGTCGCGTTTGATGCTATTGAAACACCTTTTGGTAAAACAGATAAAATAATTGGAGGAGCAGGAACATATATCGCTTTTTCATCTTCTTATTTTATGAAAAATCAAAACATCGTTTCTGTTGTTGGAGAAGATTTTCCACAAGAAATGCTTGACAAATTAAGTAACAAAGGGGTTAACCTAGAAGGACTTCAAATAATAAAAGGAGAGAAATCTTTCTTTTGGTCAGGTAAGTACCACAACGACATGAATTCAAGAGACACTTTAGTAACTGAACTTAATGTTTTAGAGCATTTTGATCCAATTATTCCAGCGTCTTACCAAGGATGTGAATATTTAATGTTAGGTAACTTAAGTCCAGATGTTCAGTTGAAAGTAATCAACAGAATGGAAAAGCGTCCTAAATTAGTTGCAATGGATACCATGAATTTTTGGATGGATATTGCAATGGATGATTTAATAAAAGCAATCGCAGCAATCGATATTTTAATTATCAACGACGAAGAAGCACGTCAACTTTCAGGTGAATATTCATTGGTTAGGGCAGCGAAGAAAATTCGTGAAATGGGACCAAAATATTTAATCATTAAGAAGGGTGAGCACGGAGCTTTATTGTTCCATGGTGAAAATGCATTTTTCGCACCAGCATTGCCATTAGAAGATGTTTTCGATCCAACAGGAGCTGGAGATACTTTCGCAGGTGGATTTATGGGGTATTTAGCTTCGACTGATGATATTTCTTTTGAAAATATGAAAAGAGGAATTATCGCAGGATCTGCAATGGCTTCTTTTTGTGTAGAGAAATTTGGAACAGAAAGATTAGAAAATTTATCAAAAAGTGAAATAGAAGACCGTATTCAAGAATTTGTACAATTGACAAATTTTGACATGGTTAAATCTGTTTAAACCCTACTATTATGGAGAAAAGAGAATTTATTGAAGCGCTTATAGTGCTTACGGAAAAAGAAAATGTCTTAAGTACAGGAAGAGAAGTAAATGAACTGCGTGGGCAATTCGAAGACTATTTAATTGAAGCAACAAGACAATTTCAAATTGCTGAATTAGAAGCTAAAGATAGAAATGAAGAATTTACTCAAGAAGAGTGGATGAACGCATTGAAAGAAGAGTTTTATGAAATATTTTCTCCATATAAAGAAAAACGCAAAGCTGTTATTGATGCTAAACGCTTAGAAGAGGATGAAAATCTTAAGAAGAAAAGAACATTGATTACACAATTGCAAACTGTCATCACGAATGAAGAAAACATTGGTGCTGCTTTTTCTGCTCACAAAGAAATTAATGAGAAATGGAAAAAAGTTGGTGATATTCCTCGTGAAAAACGCAACGATATTCAACAAGAATACAGCCGTTTGTTAGAGCAGTTCTTCTATAACATGAATATCTATAAAGAAATCAAAGATTATGATTTCAAAAAGAATTATGAAGCGAAGAAAATTCTGATTGAGCAAATAAAAGAGCTGAGCAAGATTGAGAAAATCAAAGAAGTGGAAGCTGCAATCAAACAATTGCAAAATGAATGGGAAGACGTTGGTCCAACCAAACAAGAGCATTGGGAAGAGCAAAAAAATGAATATTGGTCTACTGTAAATAAAATTTATGACCGAATTCGTTCTTTTTACGACGAAAGACGTGAAAAAATGCAGGAGAATATCGTGAAGAAAAACGAATTAATCCAAAGAGCTGAAGCTATTCTAGGATTAGAACGCGATTCTGTAAAATCTTGGTCTAACCAAACGAAAGATGTTCTTGAACTTCAAAAAGAATGGAAAACTATTGGTTTTGGTCCTAAGAAAGAAAACGATGAGGTATGGAAGAAATTCCGCGGTTTATGTGACGATTTCTTTGCTCTAAAAAGTGATTTCTTTAAAGACATTCAACAAGAATATGATAAAATTGCTGAAGGCAAAAAGAAGTTGATTGATAAAGTAAATGCCATCAGAGAGAATATGGATTGGGGGCCAACAACAAAATCTATTATTGAACTTCAAAAACAATGGAAGAATGCAGGGAGCGCTGGTCAAAAAAATGAGCAAAGTCTATGGAAAGAATTCCGTGCAGCTTGTGATTCATTTTTTGATGCTAAACAAGCTCATTTCGACGAGAAAGACAAAGCTTTTGAAGACAACTTAAAAGACAAAGAAGCACTGATTGTAGAAATCTCAGCTTTCGAACTTCCAACAGATAAAAAAGAAGCAATTGAAGTTTTACACGGTTTCTCTGAACGTTTTTCAGCAATTGGATTTGTTCCAGGTAAACAAAAAGACGGTATTTTTAAAGCTTATAAAGCAGCGCTAGACAAACATTACGATTCTCTTGATATGAAAGGTGAAGAGAAAGAAACGGTTATGTTCGAAGCGCGCATCAAGACTTTACAAGGGAGTGGAAATGCTGCGGAATTGTTTGAAAAAGAAAAACAAGCAATTCGCAACGACATCAACACAATTCAACAAGAGATTATTCAATTTGAGAATAACCTTGGTTTCTTTGCCAACTCTAAAGGTGCAAATGCACTGAAAGATCAGGTTGAGAATAATATTAAAGCAGAGCAAGATAAGTTGATAGCACTTAAAGCAAGGCTTAAAATGATACCAAATGAATAAAATATACAATACTTGGATTTTCATCATCTCACTGTTAACACTGCCTTTTGCATTCGCAGTTGGGTTAAATGAGGTCTTTGGTATTTTTGGGCTTAAAATTCACGGAGATCGGTTCGAATATAAAGAACTGGTCTTCGGAATTTCAGCAGGTTTGATTTTCTTACTTGGAGCAACTCGCTCTTCAAGAAAATGGTCTGGAATTAAAATTGTAAACCAACTTGATCGTTTTCAGTTCAATACTACTATTAGTTCAGAACGCAAACAACGTGTTATTTTGAATAACAGCATTGAGGTGCTTGGTTTTTTTCTGATAGGAACAGTTTTTATTATATTCTCAAAAGACGCTGTTTTCATCTCTTTGATTTTCGTTATTTTCATTGTTGATTCAATAATTAATAGTTTACGTGGAATTTTAGGTAAAAAATACCGTGTTGGAATGACTAAGAAAGCAATTGTTTCTGTTGATAGAGAGGTTGTTGCTATTTATTTCAAAGGCTTAAAACGCATCTCGATTACAAAAGATCAACTCTTTTTTGAATACAACAATGACTTAGTGTTAGATTTTCAACTCAATACTATTCCACAAGATAGGCAAGAAGAGTTTATGCGACTTTTAAGAGTAAATGTTGATGATAAGCAAGTGTATTTTTCTGGTTTCGAGGAGGAGTAATAGAATGTCTTTTTATTTTGTGTTTCTAAGAAACGAATTCAAAGTATATTGATTTAGGACTTTAACTATGTGCTTACAATGTGAAGTTTAATGGTTAAAATCATTTTTAATTCTCCTTTAAATTGATGGTTAATTAACTGAGGAAATAGTTTAAATATTCGTTAGTCGAAGGATTGAAGCATTTAAGCTGTAATTATTTAGGTTTGGTCTTAGAGAATTTTTATTTTTGAATTCGCTAAAAGACCAGAACTATGATAAGAAACACAATTGTTTCACTACTATTTTTATTTCCTATTTTTCTTTTTTCTCAATCTGGGCCAGGTGGTGTGGGTAATTCATCCAATAACGGACTTTGGTTAAAAGCTGATGACATAACATTAAGCGATGGGACTCCAGTGGTAAACTGGAATGATCGTTCTGGGAATAATAATCATGCAACAAACTCTGATCTAGCTGAGCAACCAGTATTTCGATCTAGTAGTGCAATCAATGGGAGACCCTCTGTTTATTTTGATGGAAATATAGATCAAATGGTTATTGCAGATGATGAGATTTTAGATGGAAGTGTTGGGATTACTTATTTTACTGTGATTAGACCAGACAATGTAGATTCACAACCACGTGGAATATTATCTAAACGTGAATTATACACAACTAATACTGTAAATTACGCTTACACATTTTTCTTTTATACCAACAGGCGTGTAGAGCTAGATATCAATACGGCCAACAACAGGTTTAGAACAAACAGTCATACTTTTAGTAACAATCAAAATTATATCCTCGGCTTCGACTTTGACGGGAATAGGTCAAGCGCAACAAGGTCTAGAATAATACAAGATGGAGTTGTAATTCAAACTTCATCAGAAACATCTACCTCCATTGTTAATTCTGCTTCTCCAGTAGTGTTAGGTGCATTAAATATCGATTATTCAAGTCCAGGTAATCAACTCAGATTAGGTGCTGATTACTCCGAAGTTATTCATTACAACCGCGCCCTAAACACTGCAGAAAGAAAAATAGTAGAAAATTATCTCAGCGCTAAATATGGAATAACCATTGCTAATGATTTATACACGCATCAAGCAGTTTATGCCGGCGAGGTCGCTGGAATAGGACAAGATGATGCTTCAAATTCTCATAATGATGCGCAAGGATCAGGGATTGTTAGAATAAATACTCCTTCAAGTTTAAGTGATGGAGATTTCATGATTTGGGGACACAATGAATCTTCACTTGATGTTTATGACACGCTAGATGTGGACAAGACAATAATTGAGTCGCGCATGTCTCGAGTTTGGGCGCTTACAAAAACAAATGATGTGGGAACTGTAAACGTAACTTTTGATCTTTCGGGCTTTGATCCTATAACATCTTCTGATGTTAGACTATTAATTGACCGCGATGGTGATGGCTTTGCCGATAATGACGTTATTCCTTTGACAGGAACTGTTTCTGGTTCAACAATTACTTTTACAGGTGTTACTTTTGTAAACAATGATAAATTTACTTTAGGCTCAATTAATTTTGCCCAGACACCACTTCCAGTAGAACTCACAGATTTCTATGTCCAATCAAATGCAAAAAATGTAGATGTACTGTGGACAACTGCTTCGGAGTTAAATGCAGATTACTACCTTCTTTCAAAAAGTAAATCTGGGAAATCATTTGAAAATTTCGCTCAAGTAAAAGCCCATGGCACAAAATCAACTATTACCAATTATAAGGAGAGAGATGAAACGCCATATTCAGGTATTTCATATTACCAATTAACGCAAGTTGATTTTGATGGGAGAGCAACGAATTATGCTCCAATTTCAGTAAACAGACAACAAGAACAATCCTTTGTATTGGTTCCAAATCCAACAAATGGAGTTTTTAAATTGAAAAGTGCGATTCCTACTCAAGGCATTACAACATTATCAATTTATAGTTCAATGGGAAGTTTGGTCAATGAAATCACATTATTACCAGAAGAAATAAACTCAAAGTATATTGATTTAGGTCTAGAATCTGGCGTTTACTATATAAAACTGTTTTTAGAAATTGAATTTCTCACATCTTTAAAATTGGTGGTGAAGTAAACAAACGCTCTAAAATGGTTATCTAGCGGCTGTTCGGAAACACTACAAATCTAAAATTAATTCTTTTGAGCTTACAACACTTTTTTTTCTTGTAGGCTGATGCTAAGTCATTTCGATATTTCGACAAGCTCAATGTGGCATATTTACTAAAGAAAGAAAAGCAAACCGCAGCGAAGCAAGCTCACTTCAGCAAGCTCTGCGCATCGCATGAAAACCTTTGAAAAATATTATGATTGAATAAAAATTTCTCAAAACTTATATAATTTGTAAAAATCGTCTGTTTCCGACCATCCACTAACTAGAGAATTCACTCGTCGAGATAAAAAGTAAGTTTGTCTATAGTTATTCTCAATTAGACAAGAGTAATTCTTATCTTTGAACTCATTAATTTTCCAGAACTATGATGAAAGACCTAGTTATTTCACTATTATTTTTATTTCCTATTTTTCTTTTTTCACAATCTGGGCCAGGTGGTGTGGGGAGTACATCAAATAATGGACTTTGGCTTAAGGCTGATGACCTTAAGTTGAGCAATGGAACTGCGGTGGAGAGATGGGACGATCGCTCAGGCAATAACAATCATGCGACCAATTCTCTTCCAGCTGAACAACCTGTTTTTCGTTCAAGCAGTTCAATCAATAACAGACCTAGTGTGAATTTTGATGGAATTATTGACCAGATGAGCATTGCAGATGCTGATATTTTAGATGGAACAGTAGGAATAACTTTTTATACGGTTATTCGACCAAATAATTTGAATAGTAGTCCTAGAGGGATCCTTGGTAAAAGAACTAATCAAAGCACAAGCTCCAATTACGCTTATACTTTTTTCTTTTTTAATTCTAATTATTTGTTTGTTGATTTAGATCAGCAAAACAATAGGTATAACACCGGTCCAATTTCTTTTTCAAGTAATAGCAATTATATGCTAGGATTCGATTTTGATGGAACAAGACCATTTGAGAGTAGAAGTAGGATATTAAGTGCTGGAAATATTATTAAAGAATCAGCGGAAAGTTCAACAGCTATACCGAATAGCAATGAGCCTTTAGTTTTAGGAGGGTTAAATCTAAATTATAGCAATGGAGGACAACCAAGATTAGGAGGAGACTTCGCAGAGGTTATCCATTACAATCGCGCATTAAATACCGCAGAAAGGAAAATCGTAGAGAACTATTTAGGAGCTAAATATGGAATTGCTATTGCAACTGACTTATATGAATTTCAAGCTGCTTATGCTGGAGAAGTTGCTGGAATTGGTCAAGATAATTCAGCTAATCGTCATGATGATGCTCAAGGTTCAGCTATAGTAAGAATTAACTCTCCTTCAAGTTTAAATGATGGTGATTTCATGCTTTGGGGCCACAACGAATCATCCCTCGATGTGAATGATATTATAGATGTTGATGAAACAACAATTGAATCTCGAATGTCAAGAATTTGGGCGGTGACCAAAACAAAAGATGTGGGAACTGTAAATGTAACTTTTGATCTTTCAGGTTTTGATCCTTTAACAGCTTCCGATGTGAGATTATTAATTGATAGAAATGGAAACGGCTTTGCTGATAACGATGTTCTGCCTATAACTGGAACCGTTTCCGGGACAAAAATCACTTTTAGTGGAGTCAATTTCGTAGACAAAGATAGGTTTACTTTAGGCTCTATTAATTTTAATCAAACACCACTGCCTGTAGAACTCACAGGTTTTTATTTAAAGTCCAATGCAAAAAATGTAGATGTACTGTGGACAACCGCTTCAGAATTAAATTCAGATTATTTCCTGATTTCTAAAAGTAATGATGGAAAAGTATTTGAGACTTTCGCGAAGATTAAAGCAAATGGATCAAAGTCAACTGAGTCAAATTACAATAGTATTGACAACACTCCTTTTTCAGGTATTTCTTATTATCAATTGACGCAAGTTGATTTTGATGGAAGAGCAACAGTTTACGGACCAATCTCAGTAAATAGGCAACAAGATCAATCTTTTGTATTGGTGCCTAATCCAACAAATGGAGTTTTTAAATTGAAAAGCGCGATTCCTACTGAAGGCAATACAACTGTATCAATTTATAGTTCAATGGGAAGATTCGTCAAGGAAATCACTTTATTGCCTGGAGAAGTGAATTCAAAATTCATTGATTTAGAACTTAACTCAGGAGTCTATTTTGTGAAAGTGAATCAAGAAAACGTAAAAATAGAAACCTTAAAGTTGATCGTTCGATAATTATGAAATATCATGATTAGCGCAGTAGAAGTTGATTATAATGCAACAAATAAAAAGGGGGTATTTTTTATAATTCAGTAAAAAAATCCATAAATGTTAATTAAACCACTAAGAGGATCTAATTATCCATTTTCAATTGTGAATTATCAATTACTAATCCTCATATTTGTACTTTAAATTTTTAAGCAGATTATGGATTTTTGGATTAAAGCCGCACAACTTTTACTTTCACTTGCAATTCTTGTTACGATTCACGAATTTGGTCATTATTTGGCCGCTCGTGCATTCAAAATTCGCGTTGAGAAATTCTACCTTTTCTTTGATCCTTGGTTTTCTTTATTAAAAAAGAAAATTGGAGATACAGAATGGGGAATTGGTTGGCTTCCATTGGGTGGTTATGTAAAAATTGCAGGAATGGTTGATGAATCAATGGACAAAGACCAAATGGCTTTGCCTCCAAAAGACGATGAATTTCGTTCAAAACCTGCCTGGCAACGATTGATTGTAATGGTTGCAGGGGTTGTCGTAAACATAATAGCTGGTTTCCTTATTTATATTTTAGTTGTTTCTGCTTGGGGAACAGATTCTCTAACAAATGATTCTCTAAAATATGGAATTGCAGTCAACAAAAATTTCAATGAATTAAATTTAGGAATTGAAGATGGAGATCTCATTACTGCTGTTGATGGAGAAACTGTAGAAAACGCACAACTCGTAAATCTGCAAGTTTTCTTGCGAGGTTACAGAGAATTAGAAGTACTGAAGCCTTCGGGAGAAAAGAAAATCATTGTTTTAGATAAAGACATTAACGATTGGATGTGGGAAAATGATGCGGTAATGGCTTTCACTGCTAGAATGCCAACAATTGTTGATTCTGTAATGCAAAACAGAGATGCTTTCAAAAAAGGATTAAGCAAAGGAGACAGCATCGTAAGTATTAATGGAGTTGCAACACCTTTCTTCCATGACCTACAAGCGCAATTAGCTAAACAAGAAGGCGATTCTACCTTGGCAACTGTTGGATTATACAGAAATGGTGAATACAAGGAATTGGATGTTTACACGGATGCAAATAAAACTATAGGTTTCCAACCAAATCGACCTGAATGGTTAGAAGCAACACATACAGATTATACTTTCGGAGAATCAATCACAAAAGGGATGGAGAAAGCCGGCTGGACAATGCACGATTATCTAGCACAATTACCCTTGATTTTAACAGCAAAAGGAGCGCAAAGTGTTGGTGGTTTTGGTGCGATAGGAAGTCTTTTTCCTCCAGCATGGGACTGGCAAGTTTTCTGGGCAAATACCGCATTCATTTCTTTGGTTTTAGCAATTATGAATATCCTCCCAATTCCAGCATTGGATGGTGGACACATTATGTTCCTGTTGTATGAAATGATCACAGGAAAAGAAGCACCGCAAAAGGTTTTAGAATACGCTCAATTGATAGGATTTGTAGTCTTGATGACCTTGTTCTTGTACGCCAATGGAAACGATGTTTATCGGGCATTTTTTCAGTAGATAGAGTTTTTAAAATACTGTAATATAAAATATTAAGTACCTAGGCAATCGTTTTCTGAACGTGCTTAGGTGCTTTTTTGGTTTAATTCATCAACTTGTCACTTAACTGTGAATTCATAATTATCTTTCCCTTACAATTCGTAATTGATTAGATTTCTACTCACCGAACTATAATCCCAAAAAGCTTTTTATTTTAAGATATAAATTGTAGTTTTAAAGGACACTATTGCAATTAGATTCTAAATGGATGAGGTTTTAAACCTTTCTTTACTAGGTTTTTAAATTGTTTAAACACAAATTATGAAACATATATCTTTAATCTTTTTGACCTTTTTTTCACTTTCAGCTGTTTCCCAAAATAAGAATGCAATCCATGTTGGAATAACCGAAGGAGTATATCTGCAAGAATCAATATTTAGAAACTTGGATGCTTATTCTAAAACAGATGTTCAAATAGGAATGCAATTTGAATTAGAATCAAGTACTTTAAATGCTTATGGAATTTACCAATTGTTTGGAAATGTGAATAGCAAGGAATTTTCGAATTATCTATTTGCCAGTCACCTTCTTGGTGTAGGAGTAGAACAGCGAATAAGCAAAACGAAAAGAGTATCATTATTTATTGGTGCAAACGTGCTGACTGAGATAGCTTCAAACTTTGAAAATGGTTATATGCACGGAGCTTATCCATCTTATCCTTCCTTTAGTGAGGTAAACAATTTTTATCATTCTACACCATTTGCGAACAGTGTCTATTTAGGCGCTGATGTAAAAATATATAAATCGCTTCATTTGAATATTTCAATCGAAAATAATTTTAGAATTCTTAAGATGAGATCGACCACTTTAGCAATAGAAGATTTTGATGGCAGAACATTAGATGAAGTAATTAATGATCAAGAATTAAAAACTTTTGTGGTTGATAAATTAGGATTGCGGATAGGTTTGAAATACAATTTTTCATATAAAAATGAGAGATAAAATAAAGACCAATTAATGTTATGAAAGATGAAAATTAAATCAATAACTTTATTAATACTCGTCACTTCTTTAATGACTTTTAGTTGTAAAAAACAAGGTTGTATGGATGAATATGCATTGAATTATGATGTTTCTGCCAAAAAAGAAGACAACAAGTTTTGTCTTTATAAGACACCAGAGATTAGTGAGTATCTTCCAAATTACGGAGCGAATACTGCAACTTTAGTTGCAATTGATAGAGGGTTTAAATATGCATACAATAAATACGGTCCTGAGCTATCGTCCTGGATGTTTAGTTTATATGCTGGTTTTTCTTTAAATGGAGAAAAGTTGGTTTCAGCTGGTAATGTTTCGGTGAGTATTTATTCTCAAGAACCAGTTACACCCTATAATAAATACTTTATGCCACTTAACAAGAACTCAAATAATTATTATCAAAAAAGTCATACCAACCAGGTTTTTTTACCTCCATCTTATTTTCCTAATCCTATAGAATGGAAAGGAACAGGAGATGATTGGCCATTATTAATACTACTAATTCGAGTGGTTTTTCAGGAAAAAGTAATGTAATGTCTGATGATCCAAGTACATCAACGGCCTATACTTTCGAAGTAAAACTAATGAGCTCAGCAGATTCATTAGTTCTTGAAATAATTGGACAAAGAAAACACATCCCAAAAGTAATTCCTTCAAACTTATCTTCTTATGTTTTTAGTCAACAAGAAATTGAATCTGTTGGAAGAGGAAACGCAGTTCTTCGTGTTGTTTCTGTGAGGTATGAAAAGCAAAGTGTAGGAGGAAAGACGTATTTCATGTTAAACCAAAAAAGAACTTCGAAAGAAGTTTTTATTAACTAGAACATCATGAAAAAAAGAGTAAAATTTATTATCATTTTAATTACAACTTGTTTTGCTTTTAGCTGCAAAAAAAAACAAGGATGTATGGATGAGTATGCAGCGAACTATGATGCTTCAGCCAAAAAAGAAATTGAAGGTTTTTGCTTTTATAAAACTCCGATAGCAGGCGATTACATACCTTGTCATGGACCAAATACAACCACTTTAACAGCTATTGATAGAGGGTTTTATGAAGTGTTTTTACACTCTAGTGGGTGGACTGAGAAGTGGGACTGCGATAAGAAAGCCGTTTTTTATGGTAATAATAAAAACCAACTAATCTCAGCGGGCGATGTTTTTATGATTTTCATTAATCTACCTCCATTCACGGAAAAATTAAAGCAAGATGAAAACAATTTTTATGACGGTCATGGGTGGTTGGGCGTTGGATTTCCAAAGTTCTTTCCTGATACGATTGTTTGGGAAGCTACAGGGAGTCAATGGCCAGCTTTTAACTTGTCTACTTCAGTAGGTTTTTCAGAAAGAAGTTTAATTCAATCTGCCGCCCCACTTTATGGACAAAATTACATTTTTGATGTTAGTCCAGCTCCAACCGCCGATTCTATTGCCTTAGATATTTATGGACAAAGAAATAAATTGTCAAAAGTAATTTCTGCTGATTTATCAAATCATACTTTTAGTCAAAACGAAATAGAATCGCTTGGTAGAGGTAATGCGGTAATTCGTGCGGTTTCTATGAAATACGATGTTCAAGCAAATGGCGGTCAAACGTATTACTTTTTAAATCAAAAAATTGATACATTACAAGTCATGATTAAATAGTGTCTGGTCGGAAAAAGAATGACTTTTTAGTCTGTTTAAATTTTATGAAAAGTTTAAAAATTTTGATTTGGTTTAACGGTTTAATATTACAGTGAAAAAAATACTTTTATGAAACAACTACTTTGCATAAGCTTATTATTTGGATTTAGCATTTCTAGTTTTGCTCAATCTCAAACGAAGATGATAATTGAAATTAATAAGTCAATATCCAAAGAGATTTTTACTGATGATTCAGATCAGCTATATCGTTCTTTTAATTGGCTCTATATGAAATACTGTGGGTAATCAATTTTAATCCTTCGAAAAATTAATGGTTCTACTACGAATTTAACTGTAACCTACACGAGTTGTATTTTAAAGTATTTATCAAAATTATCATTTCTTTT
>Ga0314774_1000604_pt1 | contig 27196 bp, 29 predicted proteins | sample MetaGCBIA2018_FD_204515 | JGI IMG/M metagenome (GOLD analysis project Ga0314774, IMG submission 204515) | Cryopeg brine microbial communities from Beaufort Sea near Barrow, Alaska, United States - CBIA 2018 | ecosystem: Environmental > Aquatic > Marine > Coastal | place: USA: Alaska | collected...
AAATCTATCAATAGTCGATATTTCTGGCACCAGTGATGGGCCCATACGCACACATCACCTTAGTTTACGCATTTTCCTGCTCATTAGACGAAAAAAACTCACTTCCTATTGCTGTATATTACTGGTTACACAGGAGATTATTATGAACGTAAAATTGGTTTGCATGTTCTCTGCTGACACAGAGACGCAAAAATATATTAACAAGTCGCTTTCTGATTCGTCCTCAAATTCCGTTTACAAAGCAGAGTTTTCGTACGATGACGTTAAATTTCGTCTTGTCAGTGCTCAGAATACACTGGAAAATGTCAGCTTTGTGATCGCCGAATCTTTTCAGGAGGCGTTACTGTTACAGGCGATAAATGTGCAGTTCATCTGCATAGATGAGGATAAGAATTTTCTTTCGAGAGAGTACACAGCCCTCACACCAAAAATTAAAATATCGGGAACGTTCATTGAGTGGATGTTACCCGAATTTTTATTTGAAAAAGTACGAGAATTTGTTGGTAGGTCCTCTGATATGCAGGCAAGACTCGGATTCAGATTTGATTTTATTTCTGTAGAACCTGAGGATTATTGATAATTTTTTCATAAACAAATAAATTGCAGGTACGTATTAGTATTTTCACTATTAATATATTTATAATTTTAGCGAATCAACTAGTACGAAAAATAAAGCCATACTAATTTGATAGAATACCAGAAAATATTGTTTATAAAATTGACACAACTTGATAAATCTCTCTAATAAATATGCTAAAAATTTTGCATGAACTACTTGCACCTATGAAAGCTTATTGTATGTTAAACATCAACCGATACTGACACGTTAAGGGGATTTGATGATGACGTGTTTATTTGTGACATTGGCTGCAAGCACATTTGGATTTTTTATTTTGGGGATAAACGGATTACTTGTTGGCATAATCGCAGGGATCCTTGTAAGCACTTTTCAAGAAGTCGTTGACGAAGATGGTGTGAGCGATAGCTCAGAAACTGGATTCGAACCCGAATCAGACGAGTTGGGTTCTTGGGATAGTGACGCTTTCTCAAATTGTCATTCTATTAATCCTGCGAGCGGGCTACCCATGATGGGAGACGGAATCGGCGGATTTGATGTAGGCGGTAACACGTACGGAACAGATTCGTCGTTTTGCGATATGGGCTCTAGTAGCTTTTCTGATGATTTATTTAACGAGACTTCAGATCCATTTTAGACCGTCGCTGATAGAACCCATCGTCAAATTTAACGGTTGGCATACTGTGATTTTACCCGAAGCCTGCTAATGCAGAAGCAGTCATGACCAGTGTTCGCTCAGGCGTAAGCGGACACTGATCAAAAAACAAGATAGGTCACACTACCATGACCAAATTCGGTTGAACCTTCCCACATCTAGCTCTCGGAAAGTTAATTCATAAAATGTATTTTATATGAATCTTAAAGGGTGTACTCTAAATAAAATCCTTTAATCGGATGAGCAAAGACCCGTTATGTCACAGCACCGAGGCCTAGCAGAATCTGAAAACGATTCACTCAAACCGGAGGTATAACGCCATGAATCTACTCGACCAGTCGATGGGAAATATTGCCCGTGACATTCCTGGGGCCACAGCGGTTCTGCATCGTTTTAAGCTGGATTTCTGTTGTGGTGGTGCGCGCACATTGCGAGACGCTGCGGAGAAAAAAGGCCTGAATACGGAAACTCTTCTTGCAGATCTTGAGCATCTTCAACAACGTGGTGAACCGCAGGAAAATTGGGCAGATACAGAACTATCAGCGATAATTGAACACGTTCTGACGCGCTACCATGACGTCCATCGTGAGCAATTGCCCGAACTGATCCGTCTGGCACAGCGCGTCGAACGCGTTCACGGTGGCCATCCGGAATGCCCTGTCGGGTTAACGGCACACCTGGAATGGATGGCACAAGAATTGGAAGAGCACATGTCCAAGGAGGAGCAGATTCTCTTTCCAATGCTTACCCGAGGCGTGGACAGCATGGCCGTTTATCCGATTCAACTCATGCGTGCGCAGCACGACGATCACGGCAAAGCACTGGAGCAATTGGGCAGCCTGACTCGCCACTATAATTTGCCGGACGGCGCTTGCAATACTTGGCATGCGCTCTACGAAGGGTTACAAACATTTCAAAACGATCTGATGGACCACATACATCTGGAAAACAACGTGTTATTTACTCAAGTAGATGGGCAACAAGGCGGGGCAAAGCGCGTAACCACGGCGATCAGTGAGGCTTGACCCAGCCTATCGTCTACCATTTTAAAGAGCAGCCATACTTGAAATTCTCGGTAAGGTAGAGAAAATCACGGCGTGTTCATTGAGGGAGAGGCGGACACGAAAACTTCGATCTGCACTATTATCAGTATAAGAGATTGCAGAATTGCGCCCCATGAACACAACGCACCAACTCACGGCCGCAGGCCCGACAATTTTTGTCAGCTTTGCAGGCGGCCGCCCTGATGCGTTTTCGGAGATTTATGTTAGATAGCCAGATAGTTATTTTTGATGGAATATGCAATTTTTGCAATGGTGCAGTAAATTTCATCATTAAAAGAGATTCTAAAGCAGCCTTTAAATTTGCCCCGATGCAGAGTGAAACAGCTCAGGAGCTATTGTTACAGCATGAAGTTCGTATAGTAGGTGATGACTCTTTCATTCTCATAAAAAATGGACGATGTTTCGTGCGCACGAACGCTGCGCTTGAGATCACAAAAGATCTTGATGGTTTTTGGTTTATTTTTAGAGCCTTCAAAATCGTACCTGCTGTTGTTCGGGATTATTTTTACTGGGTTCTTGCTCGAAATCGATACAAATTATTTGGAAAAAGAGATACGTGCATGGTTCCGAACACGGAAGTACTTGACAGGTTTTTGACGTAAAACGTAACAAACAGGACATTTATTTATTTCGAGAGTTGGCCCCAGATGGAATTGGCCGTTCAGTGCCGCCCTCTAGCCGAGGTCGCAGCGCGCCGGTCAGCTTTCGGTGACCCAGTCGCGGTGGCGGGGAGTCATGCCAATGCCCGGGTTGAAACTGGTGGTGGGGTCGAGCGAGCGGTAGTGTTCGGCCAGCGCGGCTTTGGCCTCATAGAGATGGCCGACATTGTGCTCGGCGGGGTATTCAGCGCCGTGGCATCCGCGCCCTTTTTTAGCACATAGTCCTGATGCAAGACGTGGCAGAGGAAGTGGCCGTAATAGAGTTTCGCGACGATCTGATCCTCGATCTCGTCGGGAAGCGTCTCGAACCAGTAGGCATCGTTGCGCCGCAAGGCGATATCGAGGGGCAGGATCTCGCCCGCATCCTCGCGCGTGATGCCGTATCGGACGGCCGCACCGGCTGCCGCGAAGCGGTGCAGCATGGCTTTGGGTGCTTCGGTTTCGTCGCAGGCGAACCAGCCATCGGGTCCGACTGTGCGGTCGAGTAAAGCCTCGACGGCCTGTTTCGTCGCGCCAGATACCTTGAGGATCAGGTGATGCTCATAGGCGTCGCGGAAGCGCAGCATCCGCTTTGGCAACGCCTCGGGCAGCATCTGCGAAAAGCGCTGCATGATCCGGTCGAGCAGATTACGCGGCAGCAGGCGGAACTTTTGCAAGCGCGCGCCCAGCGCCCCCTTCATTCCAAACAGCATGGGCATTCGCTGGGTGCCGAGCCAGTGGATCATCAGCAGCGTGTCCTTGTCGAAGCGGTGCGCGATGTCGAAGCATTCGCGATGCAGGTACTCGCCCGAGATCGGCAGCTCGTCCAGTTCGGTCAGCAGGCCCCGCCGCAGCGCCGTCAGCTGCGCGGTGTCATTGGTGCCGACATAGTAGACCTGCGCCTCGTGTTCGGTCTTGAACGTGTCGAGGCGTAGCGCGAAGACGGCTATCCGGCCCGCAGAGCCTGAGCTTTCGTAAAGCCCGCGGGGGTCGGCATTGTATCGACCGGGCGTGTTCGCATCGACGTCGCGGACGACTTGCGGATACCCATCATCGGAGGCCCGGCCAACGTCACGGATCGCGTCACGATCGAAACTGCCTTACTCTGGCGCTCACTGACCACGGCTATCAGGCCGGTGCCCAGGCGGCTGCCGTATTGGCCGATCGTATCGAAGTCCATGGGCAGATCGAGATGCTCGGGCAACAGAAACCCGGTGCTACCGCCACCGGGCAGCCAGGCTTTGAGGGTGTGGCCCTGGCGCATGCCACCGAAGCGTTCGAGGATCTCCTGGCCGCTGGTGCCAATAGGTAGCTCCCAGAGCCGCGGGCTCTCCACTAACCCCGAGACGCCATGTGACTTCTTAGACCTAATAGTTTCTGAGAATTGCCACTCTATGGAACTCATCAAGATCAGCGTCACGCTCGGTTATACTTGCCAATCATCGGTTAGCTTTAAACGTAGGAGGCGCTTAAGGTCTTGTCAAAGGCGCTTCTCGATTAAGCGCATGACCTCTGACATGAGCTGACCCTGACGGCTCATGTCAGAGGTCATGCGCGCCGGTGGCAGCTACCCAAATCGACTGCTATGTTCAACTGATAACGGGAGTCTTGTCGTCCTATGTGTTGCACCGCGCCAAACACGAGCCCGTCATGGGTCTCCCCACCGGACAATACAACTCACTAGTTGCGGAGGCCTCCCATGTCATCCAACAGTTTCAATACCCGCGATACACTCAAAGTCGACGATACGACTTACACGATCTATCGCCTCGATCGTATCGACGGCGCGCAACGGCTGCCATACAGCCTGAAGGTGTTATTGGAAAACCTGCTGCGCAACGAGGATGGTGAGCGAATCACCGCAGAGCAGATCCAGGCTCTGGCGGAATGGCAGCCGAAGCATGTGCGCACTCAGGAAATCCAGTACACGCCGGCGCGGGTGCTGATGCAGGATTTCACCGGCGTGCCGTGCATTGTTGATCTGGTTGCCATGCGCGACGCCATTGGCCATCTTGGCGGCGACGTTCGCCGAATCAATCCGCTAATCCCCACCGAGTTGGTCATCGACCATTCTGTGATCGTCGATGTCTTCGGTCGAGCCGATGCCTTCCTGACCAACGCCACACTAGAGTTCGAACGCAACGCTGAACGCTACCAGTTGCTGCGCTGGGGCGCGCAGACGTTGAATGATTTCAAGGTTGTGCCACCGGATACCGGCATCTGCCACCAGATTAACCTCGAATACCTCTCGCGAGTGGTGTTCACCCGCGAAACGCCGGACGGAACCCTTGCTTACCCGGACACCTTGGTGGGTACCGACTCACACACGCCGATGGTCAACGGCTTGGGCGTGCTCGGCTGGGGCGTAGGCGGCATCGAGGCAGAAGCTGCGATGCTCGGCCAGCCGATCAGCATGCTCATGCCCCAGGTACTCGGCTTCAAGCTTACTGGAGAACTGAAACCAGGCACGACCGCCACCGATTTGGTCCTGACGGTGGCTGAGTTGCTGCGCAAAACCGGTGTGGTTGGGAAGTTTGTGGAGTTTTATGGCCCTGGCCTGGCCAGTGTGCCGCTGGCCAATCGCGCTACCATTGGCAATATGAGCCCAGAATACGGTTCGACTTGCGCGATCTTTCCCATTGACGAAGAGACTCTTTCCTATCTCCGCCTGACCGGACGGCCCGAGCATCAGATTCGCCTGGTCGAGGCGTATGCCAAAGAACAGGGCCTGTGGCATGACCCAGAACACGAAGCCGACTATTCCCAAATCCTGGAGTTCGATCTTGGCAGCGTCGAGCCATCGTTGGCCGGGCCCAAGCGCCCGCAGGATCGGGTGCCATTGCGCATCGCGCCGAATGCGGTCTGCGCGCTGCTTGCCGGTCAATCCCAGGCTGACGCGCTGCGCGTCGGTCTTGACGCAGCCTCTGATGCCTCCTTTCCGGCGAGTGATCCGATCTCGATCATACATAGTGATCCCAGCGATGCGCCGCGAGCGCTTCCCGACGATGGCTGCGGCACCAAATGGTCACCCAACCCGATCCCCATAACCCTAGCTGATGGCAGCCGGTGTGAAATCGACCACGGCTCGGTGGTGATCGCCGCAATCACCTCCTGCACCAACACGTCCAACCCGTCGGTCATGCTCGGCGCGGCATTGCTGGCCAAAAATGCCGTGGAGAAAGGACTGGTCAGCAAACCTTGGGTCAAAACCTCGCTGGCGCCCGGCTCCCGGGTGGTCACCGATTACATCGAACGCGCCGGCTTGACGCCGTATCTCGAAAGGCTCGGTTTCCATCTGGTGGGCTACGGTTGTACCACCTGCATCGGCAATTCGGGGCCACTGATCCCGGAAGTCGGCGCCGCGGTCAACGACAACGATTTGACCGTGTGCTCGGTGCTGTCCGGCAACCGCAACTTCGAGGGCCGGATTCATCCCCAGACGCAGATGAACTTCCTGGCCTCACCACCGCTGGTGGTGGCCTATGCTCTGGCCGGCAGCCTGCACGTTAACCTGCTGCACGATCCTTTAGGTGAAGACTCTGACGGTCAGCCGGTCTATCTGCACGATATATGGCCCTCGCCACAGACCATCGAGGACACAATCGCGGCGAATCTGCACGCCGGGATGTTCACCGATGGCTATTCCGATCTCTACGCTGGGGACGAACGCTGGCAGGGCATGGATATTGCCGCGGGTGATACTTTCCAGTGGCAGCCTGATTCGACGTACGTGCGCAAACCGCCGTTCTTCGACGGTATGGAACGCGATCCTGCTCCCTTGACCGATATCACCGGTGCCCGGGTGCTTGCCAAGCTCGGCGATTCGGTGACCACCGACCATATCAGCCCAGCTGGGGCGATAGCACCGGATTCGCCGGCGGGTCGCTATCTCATCGAACATAATATCGAGCACAAGGATTTCAACTCCTACGGTGCGCGCCGCGGTAACCACGAAGTGATGATTCGCGGCACCTTTGGCAATATCCGTCTGCGTAACCTCATCGCCCCCGGCACTGAAGGCGGCTTCACCCGTGACTTCACCCAAACCGACGCTCCGGTCACCACCATCTATGAGGCCGCCCAGAATTACGCGGCAGCCGATACGCAGCTGGTAATTCTGGCCGGTAAAGAATATGGCTCGGGCTCTTCCCGTGACTGGGCGGCGAAAGGTACCGCCCTGCTCGGCGTGCGCGCCGTGATTGCCGAATCCTACGAGCGTATTCATCGCTCAAATCTGATCGGCATGGGCGTGCTGCCGCTGCAGTTCCCCGATGGCCAGAATGCAGAGACCCTTGAACTGACCGGCGAAGAAACCTTCGGGATCACCGGCCTGGCGGATAACGAGACGGCAGCCCACGAGCTGCGTGTCACTGTTACCAGTCAGCAAGGCGAGACTCGGACATTTGATGCCATCGTGCGCATCGATACCCCGGCCGAGGCTGACTACTACCGGCATGGCGGTATTCTGCCCTATGTACTTCGACAGTTGCTGGAGCCGGAAGATGCCAGTTGATAGCTTAATCGCTGGCATGGTGAAACATCACGGTGGGCCCTTTGATCGGGCAAGGAGATAAAAATGTTGATCAAGTCTTCCGATGAACTACCACGCAAGACGCTATTCAAGCGCTTTCCCATACCCCGTAATGCACAGGTTCCGCCTGAGTTTCGCATTCAGCCGGGTAAGGTTTGGCCGGAACCCGAGGGAGCGGAGAACGTGAAGCGACTGCGGATCTTTCGCTACAATCCGGAGAATGGGAAGCCCCCACAAATCGATACCTTCACTATCGATAGGGACGATTGCGGCCCGATGTTGCTGGACGCCCTGCTTAAGATTAAAGCCGAGATTGATTCAACGCTTACCTTTCGCCGCTCTTGCCGGGAGGGGGTCTGCGGCTCTTGCTCGATGAATATCGACGGCACCAACTGGCTGGCCTGCATTCGTAGTATGGACGAACTCGATGAGCCGGCAACCATCTATCCGCTCAATAACCTGGACGTGATCCGCGACCTGGTCGGCGATCAGCGCCACGCGTTCGCCCAGTACGCGGCGATAAAGCCCTGGCTACAGGCCGAGGCACCGTCAAACGGCATAGAACATCTGCAATCACCGGAAGATCGCAATAAATTGGATGGCTACTATGAATGCATTCTGTGCTTCTGTTGTACCTCTGGCTGCCCGAGCCATTGGTGGAATGGCGACCGATTTCTGGGCCCCGCGGTACTCTTGCAGGCCTGGCGTTTTCTGGCCGACAGCCGCGATCAGGCGACTGCTGAACGCTTGGACGAACTAGAGGACCCGTTTAAGCTGTATCGCTGTCATACGATTCTCAACTGCACCCGAACCTGCCCCAAGGGCCTCAACCCGGGCAAAGCGATCGCCGAGATCAAGGCCAAGATGATTACGCGACAGAGTTGAATCGAGAGTTGAATACTGAGCTGACCTTTAGGAGAGAACAGCTATGAATAATCCGTCGAGACCTCGATCACCACATGTGCAGGTCTATCGTCCGCAGCTCACCTCGGTGCTGTCGTTCGGTCATCGGTTAAGTGGACTCTTCCTTAGCCTGGGGGCCGTATTATTGGTGGGATGGCTATTAACTGCCGCTACCGAGGCGCAAGCCTTTATTAACCTCAATGCCTGGCTGGGTTCTCTTCTGGGCTTGCTGCTGCTGTTCATTTGGACATTGGCGTTATTCTTTCACCTTTGTAACGGTATTCGACATCTACTGTGGGATGCAGTAATCGGTTTTGAGCTAGTAGCCATCTACCGGTCGGGATGGATCGTGGTTTTTTTGAGTATCGCACTGACACTGGTGACCTGGGCATTAGCGCTATGGCAAATGGGGTAAGCGAAATGCGGGACAACGACAATCGTGCAGCATTAAGCCGGGCTCGCGGCTTGGGATCGGCAAGGACAGGGGTCCACGCCTGGCGCTGGCAACGGGTGACGGCTGCGATTCTGGTACCTCTGGTTATCTGGAGCCTAGCCTCGCTGATTGCAGTTGTGGGGGGCGGTCGCGAGACCGTAGTCGGTTGGCTGGCTCGGCCAGGCGTGGCAATTCCGACGATTCTGTTACTCATTGCCTTGTTCTGGCATATGGCACTGGGGTTGACGGTAGTCGCCGAGGACTATCTGCATCACAACGGTGTAAAGATCGCTACGGTGGCCGTTATACAGTTCGGCTGTCTGGCGCTCGGTGTTGCCGGTGTAATGGCGGTGGCGTTAGCCATAATCGCGGGATAATCGACCCTCCCTTCATATCGAATCAACCTGATACATGAGGGCCATATCGAAGACGCGTCAAGCAAATATCTTCGTTGGCCAGGTTCACCAATTTTAGTAAAAGCGTTAAGAGCATCGAACAGGAGTTGTACCGTGATTACAAACGTAAAGCTGATCAAAAAAGAACCGGCGGCCGGGTGCACTATGGCATTTTATTTTGCCAAACCCGACGGTTTTGACTTTCGTACCGGCCAATTCATCGATTATACGCCGCTGGACCCTACCGAAACCGACGAAGAAGGCAACACGCGCGGTTTCTCGCTAGTTCTCGCGCCCTACAAACCCGAACTGGTCGCGGCATGCGGATGCGCGAGTATTGAAGGATTTGCCGATCGGTACAGAAATTAAGCTGGATGGGAACTTCACACTGCATAAGACCGAACCTACTTCGGCGGTATCGGTGTGATCCCAGTGCGCAGTATGGTTGTCAAAGCCACTCACGACAGGACGACCTATCAGATCACGCTTCTGCACGTCAAGCCGCACGCCGGACAAACTACCGCTCAAGGCTGACTTCGAGCGTTTGGCCGAGGACAACCCGAACTTCAGCTACGTATCGATTGTCTGGGCTACATTTTAGGGTAGTCCCAGTATGGATTTAAGTAAAAACCATGAGTCAGCATACTGTCAACAGTGAAATAAATATGGCTAAGTTGGGTTAGGGTATGCCTCATGGCAGGTAACGCACCATGGACATGTTGCAAAGTGCCGCCATCCTCCTGGGTGCCGCAGTCATTGCCGTTTCCATCTCCCAACGCCTCGGATTCGGCTCTGTATTGGGCTACATCATTGCCGGTCTGCTAATTGGCCCTTGGGGGCTGAACCTGATTTCCAATTCCCAGGATATATTGCGCTTCTCCGAAATTGGAGTGGTTCTGCTGTTGTTCATCATTGGCCTGGGGATGAAACCGGCACATTTATGGGCACTGAGGAAGTCCATCTTCGGACTAGGCACCGCACAAATGGTGGTCACAACACTACTGTTAGCCGCCTTGGCATATGTATTTATAGATTCCTGGTTGATCGTTATGGTGGTCGGTTTTGGGCTTTCTCTGTCAAGTACCGCTCTTGCTCTTCAGCTCATTGCGGAACGAAAGAAACTGCTTTCGCCATACGGTCGCAACGCGTTACGTATTCTGTTGTTTCAGGATCTGGCAGCCATTCCGGCTTTGGTCATTATCCCTATCATTACCGTAACCGAGCTGAGTTCGACCGCTGATATCTTTTGGAATATTTCCAGCATCATTGCAACCCTGTTTGCTTTCTGGCTATTTGCACGTTTTTTGCTGCGCCCGATTCTCCGATTTGTCACCGCTGTACGCATTCACGAAATATTTATCTCAGCGGCTCTCGTGCTGGTACTCGGCTCTGCTCTGTTGATGCAATCTATTGGAGTGTCCATGGCGCTGGGCGCCTTCTTGGCGGGCGTATTGGTAGCCGACTCTGAATACCGTTACCAGCTCGAATCCGATATCGAGCCGTTCAAGGGATTGCTGCTGGGATTGTTCTTTATGGCGGTCGGAATGACGGCCAACCTGGGATTGTTGATTGCCGAGACAGCAACTGTGCTGCTGATCGCGCTCGCGGTCGTGCTATGCAAGGGATCGCTGATGTTTTTGATGGCGCGCCTGGTGAAATTGAATAGTGCACAGGCTCTGCTGCTGGCAGTGTATTTGAGCCAGGGTGGGGAGTTCGGGTTTATCGTTTTTACCTTGTCCGCCAGGCATGGCCTCATGACCGCTGAGCTCAGCGAGTTGCTAATCATGGCAATCACCTTGTCAATGATGATGACGCCAGTACTGCTGTACCTTGTGGAATGGCTGATAAAAAAACGAACCACCACGGCGCAACTACCGGATTATGATGTGATCGACGCTCCGGAGCCCAAGGTGATCATTGCCGGGTTCGGACGTTTTGGACAGATTGTTTCGCGTCTTATCCGTACGCAAAAAATCTATTTTACCGCCATCGAAATCAGTATCGGTCGTGTCGATTTTATACGTCAACTTGGTAGTAAAATTTATTACGGTGATGCCTCGCAAAAACAACTACTTGATACTGCGGGCATTGCCAAAGCCGAAGTCTTTGTGCTGGCAATCGGTAATATTGAGACCTCATTGAAGATCGCAGAATTGATTAAACGGCATTACCCCGACGTCAAGCTGTTTGCACGCGCTCACACTCGCGGGCATGAAATGCGACTTCGAGCGCTGGGGGCCGACGTCATTATCCGCGACACCCTTTTGTCGAGCATGCACCTTGCAGAGCAAGTTTTGCGGTCCATGGGGTTGACCGAGGAGAAATCGGCCTATGTAAAAGAGCGCTTTTATCGTCACGATTCTGAAACGCTGAATAAACAAAGCGCCTATCTGGGCGACCCGGAAATGCTAATTAAGTCACAGCGCGAAGCCTTGGAAGAACTAGAAGAACTGTTCGCTGAAGATGAATTGATTTTCCCCGCAGAAAAAAATCATTCTGAATAACCGGATGTCGCAGACATAGCTTTTCCTGACAAAAACACGCATGGAAGTAAGCTATTTTCCCGATCTCTTGCCATACTCTATAGGTGAAATGAACAATATCCCTTGAGTGTCCATTAGATTTGGACAAAGAGGAAGTGTCCATGAGCATCAAGACTTTCAGTGAGTTGATTGACTGGACACGCAAGCTACATGAGCATCTGGCACGTTGTTTTGCTCAGGGCGCCAACCAACATAAGGAAGAGCGGGCCAGGATGCTGCTCAAATTTTTGGCCGCCCACGAAGCTGAGCTGGAACGTGTAGTGGGCGAATTCGAGCGCGCAGCTTCGCCCCAGGTCCTGAAAACCTACGTTCCCTACCTCTACGCAGAACTTGAGCAACGACCAATTCGGACGCATCGTACCTGTGACGTGCGTGAAGCCTAAACCATCAGAAGTGAGCGCTTTGACAGGTCCGATTTTCCATTTGCCAACGTAAAGTCGGTCAACGTCAAACAGGCCGAGAAGTCGCCAGGTTCAATTCTGATTTCCGCCACTACGTCTGAGGCTTGCTGATGACAATGATACTCCGCGAAGTCACAGCTTACCCCTTCAATAAGCAGCGATGGTGCACTCAACCGGTTCAGACAACACCTTGGAAATTTCCCCATAACCCCTTTAAGATTGCAAACCAGAGGAAGATTGCCTACCTTAAATTATCATTCTTTAAAATCAATAAATAAGCAGAATATGAAAACCTATTAAGGAGGATGCTGAATGCAGCTAAAAAATCTTTACACACCCATACGCATCGTGAGTTTTGTCGTTCTCGGTTTGATGCTAGTCGCCGTGGTTTATGCGTTCACCATGACCGGCCTGCACTGGACAAGTATCAACGTCTGAGGATGAAGCGCGATCATGAATAATAGACAAGCCAGACTCTTCGCTATCGGCTCCACCGCTTTCGCGGCCATCCTGTTTTTGGTCATGACGCTGGACAGTCATCGTCAATTCCCCACGCTCACTAACGCCGACAAGATCACGCCAGAAGTGACCCACGGTAAGGACGTGTGGCACAAATACAATTGCATCAACTGTCATACGTTATTTGGCGAGGGAGCCTATTATGCTCCTGATCTAACCAAGATCGCTAAGCATAGGGGTAAAGAATACCTGCATGCCTATATGCGCGATCCATCAAAATTCTATGACGAGAATAAGCACCGCCGCCTGATGCCCAAACAGGATCTTAGCGAGGTTGAAATTTTCGATCTGGTGACTTTCCTCGGCTGGGTCAGTGAGGTCGATAACCAGGACTGGCCGCCGCGACCGATCCTGGTTACTGGTGGTGGTTTCAACCAGGCTGCAACTCAAACAGCGGTTGCCACGACAGCGGATAGCGGCAGCGATCCGCGGGCCAGGGGCGAAAAGCTGTTTTCTACGGCTGTTCCGACTTGCATGGCCTGTCACTCCTTAACCCCAGGGGCAGACGGTGCGGGTCCTAGCTTGGCGGGCATCTTGTCTCGTACCGAGACAATGCTGCAAAGCGGCGACTACCAGGGTGAGGCAAAAGACGTGGAAGCTTATCTGCATGAGTCCATTGTACATCCGTCTGCGCATCTGGTGCCCGGCGAGATGTATTCAGCAGGCGGTACATCTTTCATGCCAACTGGCTATGCTGACAGTCTGACTGCCGAACAAGTCGATCAGCTAGTTGCGTTTCTCGCCACCCTAAAATAACACCTAGCGACTGCCGCGCACGGCGCGGCAACGTAAAAAGGAGAACTACAATGCGCTATAAGTCCCAGTCAGTCGCCTATTGGTACTTTGCCGTGGCTATGGTGCTGTTCGGCTTGCAGTTGGTCTTTGGCTTGCTGGCGGCGACCAAGTACCTAGGCCCAGATCCTTTGCTGTACATACTGCCCTTTGACGTCACCAAGATGATTCATACCAATCTACTGATTGTCTGGGTGTTAACCGGTTTCATGGGCGCGACCTACTGGTTGATTCCCGAAGAGTCGCGCGCCGAGCTCTACAGCGTCAAGCTGGCCTATATCCAGTTGGTGCTCTGGACTCTAATGGGTGTTGCCACGGTTATCGGCTATCTGTTTCGCTACGGTACCGGTAACAAACTGCTAGAACAGCCGCTGCCAAGCAAGTTAGTCATCGTCGTTTGCATGTTGATATTTTTGTACAACATTGGCATGACGATCAAGAAATCTGGCCGTTTCACCACCACCGAAGGGGTGCTAGTGCTCGGCTTAGTGAGTACGGCGGTGTTGTACTTTCCGGCACTACTGGAATACGAGAACTACACCATCTCCATCTTCTATCGCTGGTGGACTATCCATTTGTGGGTAGAAGGTGTGTGGATGATGATCATGGGCAGCTTTCTTGCTTACCTACTGATCCGCTTGTCCGGTGCCGACCGAGAAGTGATGGAAAAGTGGTTATATGTCATCGTCGGGTTGGTATTTCTGGCCGGTATCGTTGGCACCGCGCACCACTATTACTGGGTTGGCGTGCCTTACTACTGGCTGCCGATTGGCGGTTTCTTCAGTGCACTGGAGCCACTCGCCATCGTGGGCATGGCCATGTATGCCTATGGCGCGATGCGCCGTTCGGGTATGTCTCATCCCAACGTGTTGGCCCTGCACTGGACGCTAGGCAGTGCTATCTTCACGCTGTTTGGCGCAGGACTGCTCGGGCTTGCGACTACTTGGCCCAGCGTCAACAAATGGACCCACGGCACGCTGGTTACCGCCATGCATGCTCACGCCGCCTTCTATGGCGCTTATGCCATGATCGTGATGGCGATGATCACCTACGCGTTGCCCTCACTGACGCATAGACGCAAAGACCAGAGCGATGCCATCGGTTACTGGGCATTCTGGCTGCAGCTGGGTGGCATGTTTGGCATGACCCTCTCCTTCGCCACTGCGGGGATCGCCCAAGTCTATCTGGAGCGCATCATGGGCATGGGTTACCTGGATGCGCAGCTGAAAATTCAGGTGCACTTTATCATGCTAATCAGCTCTGCCACCTTGTTCACCGGCGGTGTTGGTTTGTTCATCTATGACTTCTTCCGCCGTCGTCCGCGTTTTGAGATCACCGACGCCGACCCGGTTCATGACCCTCTCATCACCCAAGAGCACAGTGTCTAATATGGGGATCCGTCAAGACCGACGCCAACTCGCAGCCGTGCCGACCAATGAGCCTTGGTACCAACCCCTCGGCAATGAGGTGTCGCTGTTTGAGCAGTGCCATAAACGCCATCTTGCGGTGATGCTCAAAGGGCCGACAGGCTGCGGGAAAACCCGCTTTGTTGAGCATATGGCCTGGCGTCTGCAGCGGCCGCTGATCACCATTGCGTGTCACGATGATCTGGCGGCCAGCGATCTAATCGGACGCTACTTGATCCAGCATGATGGCACCGTCTGGCAGGACGGTCCTCTAACCCGGGCGGTGCGCGAAGGCGCGATTTGCTATCTTGATGAGGTGGTGGAGGCGCGCCAGGATACGGTGGTGGTACTGCACGCCCTCACTGACCATCGGCGTATTCTGCCGATCGACAAGACCGGCGAGAATCTGCAAGCCGCACCTGGCTTTCAACTGGTGGTGTCTTACAACCCCGGCTACCAGCGCATGCTCAAAGATCTCAAACCGAGTACGCGTCAGCGTTTCGTGGCTATGGACCTGGACTTTCCCGCCGCAGAGCACGAAGCCTTGATCGTCCGTCATGAAAGCGGTGTCGATCATGCCACCGCCACCGGCTTGGTGGCCCTGGCTGAACGCATCCGCCAACTTCGCGATAGAGGATTGGCTGAGGTGCCCAGCACACGCTTACTGATCGCCGCGGCAACGTTGTCGACCTGCGGTATTGGGCTGCGCGAAGCCTGCTACGCGGCAATCGTTTCACCGTTATCCGATGAGCCTTCGATGATCAGTGCCCTTCGCGACTTGGTTGACGGCACCTTTATCTGACATGGCCGAACCCGAAGACCTGCTCAGCGATGCGGCTCGTCACGCAACCATTTTTACTCGAAAACTGTGGCGGCGCTATCGCCCACTCCCTGTAGGGCCACCCACCGCTATGCTGGTCGATGTGGCGCCGCGACTGGATCTGCTGATTACGGCGATAACGGGTCATAGCTATCCACTGCGCATTGCCCAACACCCGGCGCATCCGACCTTTCTATCGCGCGTATTTGGTCGCGTGCAGTCACCCTGGTTGCAACAACCGGTGCCGGCGACCAATAGCCATTATCTTTGGCTGCCCGCAGACTCACGAATTGAAGACCTTCATTACGGAAATGAGCTATACCGCGTCATGGCATTGCAACAAGCGTTGCGCGCGGTACGCGGTAGTGCCGAACCACCCCAGCCGATGACGTCGGCGTTGCACCAGGATGTTTACCTGTTGCTCGAAGCCTGGGCCACCGATGCCGAGTTGCTACGTCAGCTCCCCGGCATGCGTGAGTCCGTAAAGCGTTTGCGCCAGCATGCTTTGCAACAACGCCCGCCGCTAACTGCCTTTTCTAGAGCGCGCCGCCCCTTAGAGCTGTGGCTGCGCCGTTTGCTAGAAAATACGGCCACTGAGTCGGCAATGCCACTGAGCAAGAATCCCGCACAGTCTTGCTGGCTGGCGACGGAGCTTATTCAAAGCCAGCAGCTCTGCTCTAGCGATCACAAAGCAGACAATCAACCAATGGGCGGGGCGCCGTTGCTTAAGGACTGGTGGACCGGCGAGCTGCGTACGCCTATCGTCACTGGCCCTCACTCCAGCACCGGCGGGGGCACAGACAACAATGAGCCGCCCACCGACTCGTCAGCCGCGCCACGCAGTAGTCATCTGCCGCGCCGCCCGGAAGTGCGCGAAGCCACCGAGGAAGAAGATGAGGACGCGGATAAAGATGGCCTGTTTATGGTGCAGCTTGATGAGCCCCATCAACAGGCCGAAGATCCTTTCGGCCTCAATCGCCCCATAGATCGGGACGAAGACACCAGTGCCGATGAGTTTGGTGACATGCTGTCAGACTTACCCGAAGCACGCCTGGTCTCTACCCCAGGCACGCCCAAGGAAGTGTTGGTCGCCGACGATCCGATCGATACGAATACCGCCATGCAATTGCGACGGGCCGTGTTTGAGAAACGAGGTATTGTCTATCCCGAATGGGATTATCGCGCGCAAGCCTACCGCGATCCCGGTGCCACCGTACGGGTACTGCCTAACCTTCTTGGCACGCAAGAATGGGTGGATAGCACGCTGGAGCACCACAGATCGCTACTGAATCAGATCCGCCGCAACTTTGAAATGCTCAGCGCCAAACGCGTGACCCGCCGCAAGCAACTGGATGGAGACGATATTGACCTAAATGCCTGGATCGACAGCTACACAGATTTTCGCGCCGGCGGTGCATTATCTGACGCGTTGTATCAGACCCGGCGCACGGCAGACCGGGATCTGGCGATCACCTTGCTGATTGATGTCAGCGGCTCGACCGACAGCTGGGTTGCCGCTAACCGACGCATTATTGATGTGGAGCGTGAAGCCTTGCTGCTGGTGTGCATCGCGCTGCAGAGCATGAGCGAACCTTATTCTATACAGGCCTTCTCCGGAGAAGGCCCGGATACGGTAATAGTCCGTGAATTGAAAAATTTCGATGAGTCTTTCAGCAACGATATTGCCCTGCGCATCAGTGCGTTAGAGCCCGAGCGCTATACGCGTGCCGGGGCCGCTATTCGCCATGCCAGCAACGCACTGATGCAGCAACCGGCGACCCACCGGCTGCTGCTATTGCTATCGGATGGCAAGCCCAACGATAAAGATGATTACCAAGGGCAATACGGCGTCGAAGACATGCGCCAAGCAGTCACCGAAGCGACGCTGCAGGGAATTTCCGCCTTCTGTCTGACCATTGATCGCCAAGCTCCCAGCTACTTGCCGCGCATCTTTGGTGCCCACCATTACGCACTGTTGCCACGCCCCGAATTACTGCCCACCGCCCTGCTCGACTGGTTGAAACGCTTAGTTATACATTGATCGCATAGGCCGCGATGTCAGTAGCAAGTACCCCGGTTAATAGCAGCAACGACCCGATGTAGTTTACTCTGGGACAGTCACGCATGGATCCGGTAGACTCGCAGTTGAACAGATTGTTTTTGTAATACCCCAAAGGAGACAAATAAGATGAAAGCAACGGTGGGAACGTTTGTATTCGCGTTACTGGCAATGGGCGTCTTCGGCACCGCGGGAGCCGAACAGTCCGGCGGCACCAACGTCGGTGAAGAGCTCCCGCCAAATGTCCGGGTTCTGCTTATTCAGGAGATGCAGGCCATCCTCAAAGCCAGCGAGCAAATCCAAACCGCCATCGTGCAGGGCGACCACGAAACCGTGGCTCAAAAGGCACAAGCGATTCATGACAGCTTCATCATGGAGCAGCAAATGACCGAAGCGGACAAGCAGGCCCTGCTCGCCGTCGTACCAGAAGCGTTTCTAGAGCGCGACCAGGCGCTCCATGAGCTCAGCGAAGAGCTTGCCGAAGCCGGGCGAGACCAGGATACGACGCGCCAATTGCAACAGTTTTCTGAGATGATCCAGGGTTGCGTGGGCTGCCACAGCCGCCACGCAACGGCGCGATTCCCCGGCCTGTCAACATCGCAACCGTAAGTACTTCTTGGGTCAACGTCGCGCGTCAAATACGTTTTTCGCGCCGTTGATCTTGCTTGGTCATGCGTTACCACGTGTCTTGATTGATATCCTTAACTTTCTGGTCAGCAGCCCAGGAAGGTGAATATTAAGATACGAAACGCTTTCACAGCAATATCTGCTGCGAACCTCGCCTTGGTCGCCAAGAAATACGATTAGGGTTCTTCACTCGATTGGGCGACCAAGGATACCCGCCCTCCTCTGTGTACGCGCGGTGATCGTCGAATCCTACGAGCTCAGTCGTCGCCCCAGTCTGATCGGCATGGGCGTGCGACCGCTACAGTTTCTCGACGAGAAGAATGCCGAGACGCTCGGACTATCGGGCGAAGAAACCCTCTCGATCAAAGGCTTAATGGGCATCGAAGCACAGACCCGCGAGCTGCGCGTCGCAGCCATCGATCCGCAGGGCCAGACTCAAACGTTCGACGACGCCGTGCGTATCGATACCCCCACCGAGGTTAACTACTACAGGCATGCCGTATTCTGTCATATGTAATGCGGCAATTACCCGATTCCGCGGAGAGCCAATAATGCATGACGTTTGATTGTTAAGCGTGACGCGCTTGGATGGCATGGGGCGGGTAACCGCAGGTGACGCGCCATGGACATGCTGCAAAGTGCCGTCATCCTCGTGGGGGTCGACGTCATTATCCGCGGCACCCTTTTGTCGAGCATGCATCTTGCCGAGCAAGTTCTTCGGTCCATGGAATTGACCGAGGAAAAATCGGCCTATGTAGAAGGGCGCGCCTTGGGGCTTGGCGGCCGATCATACGGGAGGCAGGAAGCCGGCCAGCGCAAAGGCACGTTCCAGTGTCGGCGCGGCGCGCTGACGTGCGCCCGCCGCGCCGCGGGCCAGCATCGCATCCAGACCGGCAACGTCTTCCCGAAACGCCCCATAGCGCTGCTGCAGTGGTTCCAGAAATTCCACCACCACGTCGGCGAGACCGCTCTTGAGCGCGCCGTAACCCAGGCCGGCATAGCGGTTTTCCAGATCCGCGATCGATTCGTCGGTGACCGCGGAATAGATCGACAGCAGGTTGGATACCCCGGGCTTGGCGTCTTCATCAAAGCGCACTTCGCCGTCGGAGTCGGTGACCGCTCGCTTGATCTTCCTGACCACCCGTTTCGGGTCATCCAGCAACTTGATCACGTTGGCGTCGACGGCGTCCGATTTCGACATTTTGGCAGCCGGATCGCCCAGGCTCATGATGCGCGCACCTACTTCGGGAATAAATGGCTCGGGAATGCTGAACACCGCCTCGCCGGCGCGTGCGTTGAAACGCTCGGCCAGATTGCGCGCCAGCTCCAGATGCTGCTTCTGATCGTGGCCCACCGGCACCGCATCAGACTGGTACAGAAGGATATCGGCCGCCATAAGCACTGGATAATCGAACAATCCAGCGTTGATGTTCTCGGCGTTCTTCGCTGATTTGTCCTTAAACTGGGTCATGCGGTTGAGCTCTCCCATCGAGGTATGGCAGTTGAGCAGCCATGCGAGTTGGGCGTGCGCGGGCACGTGCGACTGCACGAATAGCGTCGCGCGCTCGGGGTCAATACCGGCGGCCAGATACAGACACAGGAATTCGTGGCATCGCTCTCGCAGCGCAGCCGGATCTTGACGCACGGTGATCGCGTGCATATCCGCGAGCATGAACAAGCAGTCGTGGGTGTCCTGCATGGCCACCCAGTGCTTGAGCGCGCCAATATAGTTGCCCAGGGTCAGCGCGCCAGAGGGCTGAATGCCGGATAGGACGATAGGGCGAAAAATCTCGGAACTCACGCGTGCCGCCTTATTTTTTTCATCGGTGATTGTTCGATTCAGTATACATTAGCCGGCTGACGGCATGATGCCGCCGTCGCTCAATCCTTGATGGATTTCTTCTCCATATCGTTGATCGTGTCCAGTGCCACGATCGAATGGGCATAGGCGCCGCCCGCCCGCATCTCCGATGCAACCCATATGGCTTCCATAATCTCATTGGGGGCCGCGCCTTCACGAACCGCCGCCTTCGTATGTCCCCGAATACAATAGCCACACTGGGTAACATGCGCTACGGCCACTGCAATCAGTTGCTTCGTTTTCTTATCCAGAGCGCCGTCAGCGAAGACCTTTTGACTGAACTCCTGAAAGGCGTCGTGAATCTCCGGTGCCAGGGAGGCTCGCTGTTTATTGGTCTTCAGCGTGGCGGAAGGATAGAGATGTTCAGACATGTGCTTTCTCCTGTCTTTTTTTCTATAAGATACATAATAGATAAATCTTATAGAAAGTCAACGAGAATTAATCGCATTAACATGATTGGGATCTTTCGCGAGCCGCGGTAACCACGAAGTGATGATTCGTGGCACCTTCGCAAACATCCGTTTGTGCAATCACCTGGCTCCCGACGCCGAGGACGGGTTAACTATCAATGCTTAATCGGTTTAAAATCCGGGTCATTAAAATAAGTGACGTATTTTCCAATCGCCCCGATTACCTTTACCGCGCCATGCTGTGCATTGGTTTTGCTTTCCATCGCAGTTGAGCCCTCCATAAGATCGGCAATGATCAGGTGCAGCTGGGCATCTGCTTCAGGCTCAAGATTGCAATTCTCTACCATGTAAGCGACTTCATTGGTGACTTTCTTGGCCAATGCAGCGTACTTTTCGTCTGCTAGTTGATTGGAATGGATAGCATCGTATTCTTTGTCCACGGCATTTCGGATATTAGTCATAGCCCGGCTTAGCGGTGCATCAATCGCCCACTTGCTGCCGTTATCGAGCCTAAGTTCCGCCACACCGTCGCCGTGGTCATGATCGTTAGTTGCCGGTGCAGCTAATGCGGTGGCCCCTAGCAAACTCAGCACAATGCCCGTGATCGTTGCAAAGCTCGAAAGTCCGGATTTGATATTCATGAAATTCTCCTGTGGGTAACGCCGTGTCTTCGGCGTGAAAGGAGTATCTCAGACTCACCTTAATCTAGGCTTAAGGAAACGGATTAGCGTCAATATAAAATATCGACCGCCTTTATACTGACATCGCCCTGAAACACACGGTTGCAACCAGGCCTTTCCCCGCACCACCATCTTCAAACGTTAGCGATGTTCCATGCAGCTGGGTTATGCGCTCTACAATCGATAGTCCCAGTCCACTACCCTCTTCACCACTGCCAAGCACACGATAAAAACGCGACACCGCCCCCTTTCGCTCTTTCTCGGGAATTCCTGGTCCGGTATCAACAACCTGAAATAATACCTCATTGGCGATCCGTTTGATTCGCACATCAACCAGTCCACCGCTCGGCGTGTAACGAACGGCGTTATCAACGAGGTTTCGCACAAAAACCGCCAGCAAGCTTGCATCACCAAGGACCAGCCCTTCATCGTTTTTTTCGAACCCCAGATCTACGCCCTTGCGTATCGCAACCGGTGCATGCAAGGCGACACACTCATTCACCACTGCAGAAAGTTTGACCTGTTGTTGATCAACCGGGGTTTTCTCCGGGTCAAGACGCGAAAGCACAAGTAATTGTTCAATCAGATGAGCGGCACGGTCGGTACCACTGATCACCTTTTCCAACGCCTGCTCCCGTTGGTTCGAATCAAGTGCAGCATAGGCCACCTGCGCCTGTGTTTTTATGGCGGCAAGCGGTGTCCGCAGTTCGTGGGCAGCATCCGCTGTAAAACGACGCTCGTGCTCAAGTAAAACCTGCAAGCGGATAAAAAGAGCATTGAGAGCATCTTGCAACGGTAAAACTTCACGGGGAGTACCCGTGATATCGAGCGGTTCAAGCTTGTCGGGCTCACGTTTCTTTACCTCACGAGTAAAGCGGGACAGGGGCGCAAGCCCTGCACCGACAGATATCCAGATCAGTATGCCCAGTGCAGGAACGGCAAAATACAAGGGATGCAGCAGATGGGTGGCTATGCTTTCGGCAAGTGCGTTGCGTAATTCATAACGCTCGCCAACGCGCACATTACGATGACCGGCTTTGTCCCAATGGCTATAGATACGGTAGCGAGCACCATTGATGGTGGCGTTTTCAAATCCATCATACTGTGTGCCCAAGCGTTGTTCAGGAGCCGTACTTGAATTCAAAAGCAAGGTACCGTCATGCAGCCGTACCTGCAGTAGGGTGTCGGTATAGTCGCGAATCTGTTGCGAGCCAGCACCTTCTAAACTCTCGAACTGCACTGAGACCCGTTCAGCCGTTTTCACCAAACGGGCATCAAGCATGGTGCCAATTTCACTACGCGCATCAAGGTAGGTGAAGAACGCCGTCGCAATCCAGGCAAACAGTACTGATACCGCAAGAGTCGTAAACAAACGCCAGCGTAATGATGTTCTCATGGCCCAGGCTTCTCGATCATGTACCCAACACCGCGGATAGTGCGGATCAGTTGCGGGTAAAGTTTTCGACGCAAATGATGCACGAAAACTTCAATCGCATTGCTCTCGACTTCCTCCCCCCAGCCGTATAAATGCTCCTCAATTTGTGCTTTTGACATAACTCGCCCTGCGTTGAGCAACAGTGTGTGGAGAATGGCAAATTCACGTGCAGAGAGAACGACAGGGCCGCCAGACAAAGACACCGAATGACTCGCTGGATCAACCCGGAGTTCCCCGTGACTGATGATCGGCTCAGCGTATCCCTTGGAGCGTCGCAGCAATGCCCGGAGCCGTGCCTGTAATTCAGCGAGATCGAAAGGTTTTACCAGATAATCATCGGCACCCGCATCCAGGCCAGCTACTCGGTCCTCCACGGCATCACGTGCGGTCAGGATCAGAATCGGTAAGATCTGCTCTCTTGCCCGGACCCGTCTCAAAAGTTCCATGCCTGACAGCCGCGGGAGGCCAAGGTCAAGCACAACAGCATCGTAGTTGCCAGTGGCGAGGGCCGTATCAGCCTGTTGCCCATCCAATACCCAGTCAACCACCAGGCCTGATTGGGCAATGCCGGCCGCAATTCCGTCACCGAGTAGTTTGTCGTCTTCAACCAGGAGAATTTTCATACGCAGCAACTGGCAATGCGAATTTCATTAGCCGGAGAAGGCCTAGCCCTCTCCGGCGCCTATGCCGTTACGCGGCCCGGACGGGCTGCTGAACGGCGGGCAGAATGTAACGTTCGCGTACTGGGCGGGCGCGCAGCAGTCGCATACCGTTGACCACAACCACCAACACTGAGATCTGGTGGATGAACATGCCACCGGCCATGTGCACCTCGTTGGCGAACACGCCCGCGAGGAGTCCAATAACCGTTAGCAGCGCAATCACCACGTTTTGGCGAATGTTGTTCAGGGTCGCCCGGGCCAGCCCGATTGCTTCTGGAATCTTGCCGAGATCGTCTGCCATCAGCGCGATGTCGGCGCTCTCGATTGCCACGTCGGTTCCGGCGGCGCCCATGGCGATGCCGATATCCGCTGCGGCCAGGGCTGGGGCATCGTTTATGCCGTCGCCGACCATGGCCGTGGGCCCGCTCTCTCGCTGAATCGTCTTGATAACTTCCAGCTTCTGCTCGGGCAAGAGCCCCGCGCGAACTTCATCGATTCCCAATTCACGCGCAACCCGCCATGCGCTGGTAGCATGATCGCCGGTGAGCATGACTAAGCGTTTCACTCCTGCCTTACGAAGGGCCTGCAAGGCCGCTGTGGCGTCGGGGCGAACACGATCAGCGAACCCAAGTAGCCCGATCACTATGCCGTTGACGGCGATCGCCGCGGCGGTCTCACCCCGTGAATGAAGATCCTCCAGCGCCGTAATCGCCTCAGCAGGCCACTGTTCCACCCGGGTTTCAATCCAATCAGGGCGACCGATCTCGACTTTTCGACCCTGCCAGCCAGCACGGATACCGCCGCCGGGCGCTGTGTCGAAGCTATCCGCCCGGGGGCCAACGTAGCTTTTTGGCAATGCGCGCTCGACCGCACGACCCAGGGGGTGTTCCGACCCACTCTCTGCCAGCGCGGCCCATTGCAGCAACCGAGTGCGGGGCGAACCTTCATCCGTTATGGTCGGCAATGCTGGAACGCCAGACAGCGGGGTGACCGTCATCACTTCAGGGCGCCCTTCCGTGAGGGTTCCGGTCTTGTCGAAGGCAACGGCTTTAATACGACCCGCTGTCTCCAGGTACTCGCCGCCCTTAATCAAAATCCCGTCGCGAGCCGCCCGGCCGATGCCAGCGATTACCGAGATCGGTGTGGAGATAACCAACGCGCCAGGGCAACCTATCACCAGCAGCGTTAGCGCCAGAGCGACGTCCCTCGATATCACATAGGCGCCTATCGCCAGAACGATGATCATCGGCGTGTACCAGCTGGCAAAACGCTCGATCATTCTCTGGGTCGGGGCCTTGGCCTCCTGGGCCTCCTCAACACGCTGGATAATTCGCGCCAGGGTCGTATCGGCGCCTACGCCTTCAGCGTGAATCTCAAGATAACCATTATGGCTGACCGTGCCTGCAAACACCTTATCGCCCACCTGTTTCTCGGCGGGAATCGGCTCGCCAGTGATCGCGCTCTCGTCGATAGCAGATCGGCCGCTGAGAATTGCGCCGTCAACGCCGATGCGTCCACCCGGGCGAACCACCACCGTTTCCCCGGGGATCACCTCGTGGGGCGCCACATTAATCTCGCTACCGTTGCGGAACACCGTAACCTCAGTCGGCGCCAGCGCCAGCATATCCTTCAGCGCGGAGCGGGTGCGGGCCAGAGTCCGCGCCTCCAGGTAACCGCCCAGTACGAACAGAAATGTGACTGCGGCCGATTCCCAGTATTCGCCGATGAATACGGCGCCAACGGCGGCAATCGTAACCAGCAATTCAATGCTGATTGCCCGTGCACGCAACGCGAAGAATGCCCGCAACGCGATATCGGTACCGGCCACGGCTGCGGCGGTAAGCCAAAGCGTATCGGTGAGCCATGAAGGGCCGCCGATGAAGTAGCTGCCGACGCCACCGACGCTCGCCAAACCCGCCACTAAGGCTACTGTGCCGCGCCGGTGCGCTGGTGAATGCAACTGGTGAGCCCAGTCGGACAATGTACTGATAAATTTCATGATTGTTCACCTCATGGTGAAACTGCCGGGCAGGCTTGTGGCCCACCCGAACGTTTGTGAACTCAGAATGCGCTGATGCGCGCCTCGTAGCCGACTTCACGCACCGCCGAAAGCAGCTGTTCAGCCTTGATTTGTTCGGCATCGTGCTCGACCTCGATGCGTCCGGTCGCGAAATGGACCTTGGCATTAGTCACACCCCCGAGCCGGCCCAGCGCTTTCTCGATCTTGGTAATGCAGGAAGGACAGTTCAGCTCATCACTACGCAGTAGGGTCTTCATCTCTCATCTCCTGTTCTCATCACTTGTCTGTGTTTGGGTCACGACTAGAATGAGTGATGTGCGTGGTGTGTTACATGAGCCGCAACAAGTAGCTCCATTGATTTGTCATAAAATGCGGAAAATGCACAGACAGGCTAGATTTCGCCCGCCAGACGGGCCAGGTTCGTGCGATTGCGAATGCGTATCCACGGTCGGCCGGTTTCGATGTCACCGCTTCGCCGTAACCCAGAAATGACGCGGCTCACGGTCTCTGAGGTCGTAGCTACCATGGCGGCAAGATCCTGCTGCGACAGCGGCGACTGGATCAGAATGCCACCGTCGTCGGCTTCCCCCAACCGGTCGGCTAGACGCACCAACACACGTGCGATCCGTGCCTCCGCCGGTAAGGTACTGATCGCGCGGATCGTCGCTTGAGCTGCCTCAAGATCACGGGCAACGGCGTCAAGGACGTTCAATGCCACTTCGGAATAGGTGCGCAACAGATATCGAAAGTCGGTGATCGTGATCATCAACACGCAACAAGGTGTCTGTGCGAATGCGTTCTGCGGGTAGCAGCGCTGGCCGAGCATGGTGAGGCCACCGAATAAATCGCTCTGCCCCAGAAGGTCGAGCAGCACCTCCTCCCCAGAGGCGCTGTACTGAAGCAGCTTGACTGTGCCGTGGGCTACCAGAAATAGCGCTTCGGCCGGCTCGTTTTCATGGTAAAGCGCCGCGCCGGCGGCGTAGTTGAAGGCACGAAAGTAGTGATTTACAGCGTCGAGCGCTGGTGCCGCTAACCGTTTGAAATAAGGAACGTCACTTAGGATCTGAGCGCGTAGTTCGCTCGAACAGTGGCCGGGCTCAATGTGCTCATCACTGAGGGGTGTCATGCGCCTTCGCTTCACCATTGCTTCTCCATTACGCTGGCTTGAACGTTGAGATAAGCCAACCATACCCTGCCATCAATGACGGGACTAATCATCAACGGTAATCTCCACCGATAGCCCCGGGAGTCACAAGAGAAGTCTTCTGCTTCTAATAAACCGACTTAGTACAGGCTGATTGTGGCCCGCGGTGTTCTATGCCGGCTTTTCGATTCCTGGAACGGCATTCCTATGCGGCACCATTGACTGCGCAGACTAAAGATCTAATCCGACTGCATGGTGAAAGCTGAAAGAGAAGACTAAGCTGCTGTCTCATCTGAATCTTGCCAGAGTGAATTATTATCAAATCTGCCTCCGTTCACTTTAACTCCCAACGTGCTAATACGACTTAGTTGACCAGAATAGGAAGTTGAACAGGTTCAGTGGCGGGTTAAACTGCCGTTTTTTGAGCGAGCGGGCAGCGAACGAAAAAGCTTTCTGGAAACCACTAAGAGGAAATGCAGGTGGCCGAGGTATGACACACGATCTGAAAAGTCTGTCACCGGCCTATTTTGGCATTGTGATGGCCACTGGCATCATATCGCTAACCGCTCACATGCTGGGTTTTGATTTGATAGCCATCAGCCTGTTCACTGTAAACGTAGG
>Ga0314774_1000605_pt1 | contig 27142 bp, 22 predicted proteins | sample MetaGCBIA2018_FD_204515 | JGI IMG/M metagenome (GOLD analysis project Ga0314774, IMG submission 204515) | Cryopeg brine microbial communities from Beaufort Sea near Barrow, Alaska, United States - CBIA 2018 | ecosystem: Environmental > Aquatic > Marine > Coastal | place: USA: Alaska | collected...
TCACGAATATATGTATTGGTACAATAATAAAAGAACAAAATCAAAATTAAATGGATTGAGCCCAATAGAATTTAGGACCCAATCCACAAATGTAGCTTAATTATACAATAGTGTCCAACTTTTTGGGTTCACTTCACCACGTAGGACTTTGAATCACTGGCCAAATTTTCTTACGAGGCCGAGACGCGTTTGCTGCGTTTCGTGGCTCATTAGAAAATTGGTCTGGGATGAGCGGCCTACGTTGTAGTACCTGAGAATCTATCCTTAGGGCGACTTAAGCCGAACCAAGTTGTAGTACCTGAGAATCTATCCTTATGGCGACTTAAGCCCAAAAAAACAGACCCTATAAATTAGAGCCAATCAAGCAAAAGGGTTTGTCCTCTTAATTAACTGTCTATCTTATAGGGTCCATTATATACATTGTTAAAGATCTTTTTGAATCTCTAGCGCGATAGCTTCAAGTTCATCATCGCTGAATTTTTTGGTTGGCCATGCAAATTTTAAACCATCCTCATTGAATCTCGGAATAAGATGCAAGTGGAAGTGAAAAACTGTTTGACCGGCTATTAACCCATTATTCTGTAGTATATTCATACCATCACATTGCAGAACATTTTTAAGCGATTTAGCTACAATTGCTGCTAGCTCAAATATACTACCAGCTGTTTCAGTATCTAAATCATAGATATCATCTATATGTTCTTTGGGAATAATCAGCGTGTGACCTTTTGCTCCAGGAAACTTATCAAGTATCACTCTAAACTCGGAGTTTTCAAAAATTGTTGCTGATTCCATCATTCCATTGGCAATATTGCAAAACAAACACCCTTGTTTCATACTCAGTCCTCCTTAAATCAATGTCTACTTATAATTATAGCATTGATTTCCTAAAATTTGAAATATTGTTCAAACTTATACAATATGGTAAAGTCACCTTTTGCTTTTATTTCACCTGTCATAAAAGCTCGTTGCATTGTTACTTTGCCGTTTAGTATTCTCTTGAAAATCTCTTTTGTTCCAGAGATTGTAACATCCACATCTGCAATCTGACCAAAATAACTTCGGATATACTGATTGTTCAACTCGATAACAGTGTTTTCTTTTAGTTGGTCATCCACAAGCAGTTGAATGTTTAATTTTATCTCATTTTTATTAATATAGCTGTCTTTAAGGATTCTTGGAATTGATTGATCTTTATTAACTATTGTTGATGATAATTTTTTCTTGAATAGTGAACTGATTTCTTGAATATCTTTATGTTGTTTTTCAACAAATGCATCATAATCCTCTATAAGACCAGATTGGATTTCTGCCGATTGAGGATTCTTAGTATTTATCGTTGACAGCAGGTTTATATCTTCATTCGTAACAGGTGTTTCGATTGCAATTTTTACAATGCTAGAACTTGTCGGAATGATACCTCTCTCTTGTTTAATGATTCTAAAGAAAGCTTCTGTTTTCTTATCGATTCCAAACAAGTAATCAAAATTCGTTTCAAGCTCTGATGCACTTGGTACAACACCTATAAGACTGACGCCTTCGATGCCTCCAAGAACTTCCCAAGATTGTCGCAAGTGATTATAAGCATCTCTTTCAAAGCCATGTCGAGTAAAAGCTATGCCATACAAAGGTTTTCTGCGAAAAAAAGATTCATCTCCTCTGAAGAAACAATCATCTAAAAAATGCTGCATCCTATATCCTATCCCCAGCCATTCCACGTTGACAGCAAGAATCACAGCTTTAGAAGCGTTGATATAATAAAGCGCCTTATCCATAACAATATTACCTTTGTACAAGTCAATACGATGAATGCTGACACCCAGTTCAGTTAACACACTACTGATTCTTTCAATGGCAATTAAAACCGGATCATCAACAAATCCTTCTCCACCATACACGATGGTAACATAGTTCTTATTGGAATCTTGTTGACTGACTTGAATTTTATTGTATACACGCTTTTTAGTGTATGTATCATTTTCATCCGGTGTTGAAGAGCTTGAATTGTTGGAACTACCCTCTTCAACTTCATTATTCTCTGTTTTCTTCTTATCCGTGACAGTCTTATCTATCGTACCATTTTTCGCCTTCGCCAATTTACTGACATAAGCGACTTTTTCTTGTATCGTTGATATGCTTGGCTTTTTAACCGGTTCATCATCACTAAGAATTTCACCATATAATACTTGTCTGAGTCTTGTTTGATCCGACTTGTTAAATCGATCAATACATTCACCAAAGGATCGATTCGTTGGATGTAAAACAGGATACAACTTATAACTTTTACCTAAAACTCCAATGACAAGAAGTTGATCTTCTTTTGGATCGACTTTAAGAGAAAAGTCTTTGGATAACCACCCTAACGGTCCATTCCCCAATGTGATAATTATCTTGGGTCCAACTAATGAAATTTCTTTTTCTAAATAGGGAATGAAAAATTCAAGTTCTGATTTTTGAGGAGAACGTGAAACAATTCGTCCTTTGTCGTTAACTCGATAAGGACGATATTTCATTAAATGAGTTATATACACATCATTTATACTTAAATCCAGCGGTTCAAGAATCTTTAGCAATTGATCCCTTTGATCTTCTAAAAGATTTTGTCCATATTCTTCTTCCTTCGAACTGGGTACCTCAGCAACAATCATGACATTTGCGTCAAAATCACCTTCTCCTAGAAGAAGGTGTTGAATTTCATTTGTTCGACTTGTTATTTCAGCTGAACAAGCTTTATACATCGATTGAATCTTATCCTTCTTCATCTGTCTATCCTCCTAGTTGTCTTTTACCTGATAACACGATTGGTGCACTTGATATAAGACCACCAATAAATCCTCCAACATGCGCAAATGCATCAACGTTGGGACTTATCACACTATATACGATTCCAAAAATAAAAATCAACCACATCGTATACGAATTTAATCCATCAATGGATTGGCCGGACGCTTTTGAGAGTATCAGAATTGCACCAAGCAATCCATAGATAGCACCGCTAGCACCTGCTGCTACTATATTCGTATCCATTATCACACTTCCGGCATAACTGGATATCCCACCGATAAGTCCAGAAAACAAATAAATCCCTACGAATTGCCAGATATTAATATACTTCTCTAAACGAGAACCAAATATATACAGAGCAAACGAATTATATGCTAAATGGGCAAATCCAATATGCAAAAACACAGAAGCTATTAGTCGCCAATACTGTCCTGTCTCTTGAATAAGTCCTACATTTATTGCACCAAATCGCAATAACGTATTCATATTTGTTGAACCACCATTGTACTCCAATAACACCCAGATGGCTACATTTACTAGAATAAAAAAGAAACTCACATAACTTTGAGTGTGGGTTTTGGTAAGTTCATAAAATTCCTGAATTCCAGTTGTCACTAACTCTTTAATTGGTTTTTCAAGACCTAAAACTGATTTCAGTTGTCTTGTTGGTATGATTAAGTCTTTCTCCCTACTATTTATAATCCAATGAACATCCACAAAATCATCTTCAAGATTAGGTGTATAGTTAACATATTCATAGACAACCTCTGGTTTATCAATGATCATAATATTAAGTAAAATAACTTTATCCGATTTCACTTTTGCAAACTGAGCCCTTGTTGTGTTTCGATACTGTTGATATCTGTCTTGATCATAAACATAATCATCATTTAGGGATATTAGATTAACCAAATATAAGCTGCTCTTCTGATATGTGGCAAACATAGACACATTATCAATATCCGTGGGAATTGATTGAAAATGCCTTGCACTAAAATAACTGGTCAACATTTCAAAAATATATACATTGTCTTTTGACATCTAATTCCTCCATTAATATCTATACCTCTATTTTAAATGAGTTGTATTAGATGTCAATAGGCAATACCTCTTTCATCTTCATTATTCCTGAAGGTTTGATATCTACGAGCTCTAAGTTCCCTAAACCATCGTAACGAGAGCTGGAATAAAACACAATGAAGCTTAAATCATCTGTAGCAACACTGTAAAATCCATCATCGGTTTCAGGTAGTTCAAAGATACATTCATTTTCTAGTCCCAGACTGAAAGAAACACGGTTTAGACATGATTCAATTGTCATTAAGATAATATGCTCTTTTTGTTCTTCTACTTGAGACATTGGACTTGTTGTTAAATCTATTGAATCAATTGAAAGAAATTCATCTCCAAGATTGACGGATTCAATCGCCCCTTCTTTGTTTCTGTAATAATATGCTTTTGGGTAGTATGTATCTGATGCAGGATGGTAAACAACAACGCCATCGTATTCTACAAAAATCATAAAAGGAAAATCTAGTTTTGAATATGCAAAATCTCTAAATTCAAGACTATCAAAGAATATCTGCACAACATTTTCACGGGGAACGTCTATTTGATACGAATTAAGCGCATCAAAGCTGGATTCACTATAGGTTTTCATTGCAAATGCAGCGTCACCAGATGCATCTTCTATTGATTGAAAAATTGAATCTCTATAGATTTGTTGATAATAATCCATTTGCGTTTGACAATATGAAACATAGAAAAAAGGCATCATGATTAGAAATCCGATAATACCAAATTTAAGTATCCCCATATCTTATGACACCCCCACTTACCGCTTGAATACTAGCACCTTTACTGCTCAGACCAACTAGCTGATTAAACGACTGGCTTTTTGTCAATGAAGTGTTATGAATATGAATAAAGAAGAAGTCTCCAATTTTCATTGTATAACGATTATTACTATTTATCATATCAATAATGTCATCTGTATAAGTGCCCTCATAATAAACTTTGATCTCTATACCATCCGAACTAAACGTTTTGGCTAAATGTTCGAATTCAACAGAATAATTATTGCCGGTTGCTTGAATTGTTGAATAAAATTGGTTTAGCATCGCATGGTCAATATAACCTACTTCTCTTATCTGTTCACTGAAACTGTTCACTTCATTTAGAACAAGGTTATACGCTATAGCATCCTGCCGTTGGTAGGATAGCATCGTCGGAACTATAAACAACATGACAATACAAATAAGTATTCCCAATAATTTCCACAAACTGTCTTGAATCATAACTTACCTCCATGTTTTATAGTTTAGAAATCTTGTACTCATTTGTTAAATGATTATAAATGTACAAATAATCATCAACATCATCCATTCCAAGCAGACTCGTTATCATATTCTCTCTGTTGATTAAAGCTCCCTCAATATAAATAAGAGCTTCTGAATCATAAGTCATTAAACAAATCAGCTCGTTTTTCAAATCGCTCCCTTGATAAAGAAGCCCTTCTTTGATTACTTCCTTATCCTTACCAACAGGCAAGTACAAGGGATTTTCATTCATCTTTGTTACCGATTTAATCCATGTGTTCTCATAATCCAACGTTGATTGAAATGATATTCGGCTTTTATTAAAACTAGTCTCATTGTTAAAAAAACCGGTGAGGGCGATAACAATGACGAAAACGCCCACACCTAAATAAAGCAGTTTTTGAATATTCTCATTCATTATTGCTGCACTACCACGATGCCTTTTACAACATCGTTATTATCATATATGAGCTGAGCCATAAATTCTGCATGGGGATTTACGTAGGTGCTTGAAGTGTCATCATTTAGATTTTGGATATCTGTGTCGTTTGCGGTTCGCGCCTTCGCAGTAAGCGTTCCTGAGACAATGTTCGAGGTTATTGTTCCAGTACTAATGTATTGTGTTGTTGATGGATAACTTGTGCTTACCGAGATGATGAATTCTTCCCCTTCATTCTTATATTCTTTGATTGTATTAATAACCATACTTCCTGATATGATTTCATTGTCAAACGAATTATACTTAGACATCGCAAGTTGTTCTGACACCGTATCAAGTTGGCCACCACCAATTTCAGCTACAGCTTTTCCTTTGTTAAACAGAAATAATCCAGTACTGACAATTGCTACGAACATCATGATTCCTACACCTAACCACAATGCCTTTTGAATATTTTGATCCATTTTAATTCTCCTTTTATTATGTATTTTTTGTTGCTTATTGCTATTGTTATTGTTATTGTTATTGTTAATTGCTAACTGTTTATCGTTTACAATTAATTGCTAACTATTCACTCTTTACCGTTTATCGTTAATTGCTAACTGTTCACTGTCTACCGTTTATCGTTAATTGCTAACTGTTCACTGTCTACCGTTTATCGTTAATTGTAACTTTTCACTATCTACCGTTAATCGTTAACTGTTCACTGTTTACTATTTACTGTTTATCACTTATTATGAAATCTATCATCCTTAAGAATTTCAATTACTTGCTTATCTCCCTTTTGATCATCACTCAATCCAGTTAAATCATTTGCTCAAAAAATCGATTTAGCTCATTTGAACTTGATACTAACATGGGAACAATCATGTAAAGAATAATGAGACTATATGAAGGCAGAAACCCAATGTTCTGACCAATCATTATCTTACGGTCTATCAGCCTTTCATTCTGCCTTTTCCTATGTTCAAAAAAATGTGCTTTTTCTTGAATCAGCTCATCAAATGCTTCTTCAAGCTTTATATCTTCACTTGCCATGGCTAATTGATATAATAGCCTTTCCATTTCATCATGTTTGATAATCTCAATCATATCTTGAATCGCTTCTTGTTCACCCGACATAATATTCAGCAAACAACGATGCAAATGGTCTTTATAAAATATCGCATAGCTTTCCAGCCACTCAAGGATTTCTTGCACCGACATTCTCGGGTTATACATCAACATCATAATAATGCTCCTAAATCCTGCAACTTCATCATCAATATCTATTTCACGTAATTTCATGTTAATATATTTGTTAATTTCAGGTAAAAAATAGGCTAATAGACTTAATGAAAAACAGATAATGATCTGCCACCATAATAAATAATTCGCATGATACAATTGTATTTTTTCATTGATTCTACTAACTCTTTCCTCTATTTCCTTTTCACTCCATTGTTTGGCGGCATCTTTTGTTTCCCGATATAGTCTGTACTCATTGATTGTGATCCTCTCACCAAATGTCTTTATTATAGGGTAATCTTCAATTGATTCAAGTTTTCTCAGCAAACTTTCCTCATTACTTAATGTACCGCCTAGAAATTGGTCATCATAATAAATCTTAGTTTTCAACTCATATTTAGCTCCATACTGAATTGAAACAATGATCATGATACATAAGAAAAATGTCGATATTCCATAAATCCATTTTCTTTTATATTTAGGTTCAATTGGCATCTTTAGATTATCAATAAAACCGCGTAAGCTTTTGGATGAAATTTCTCTTTTTTCAATGCTTGAAACTTTGTTGAGTAACATCATCGATAATAGAATCACTACAATCGTTAGCACTTCTGTATATTTCCCGAGAGGACTGTTATAAAATTTACCCAGTGGAGCGAAATTCACTGTAGCCCATTGTTTAAGGGGGTTCATGACAAAGAGCGGAAACATAACTATGATGTTCATTGATTTAAGAGCATAATTAAGCCGATTTCTTTTATCAATTTCCAATTGAATATTTTTACTCAAAAAGCCAAGATTCATCAGATATACACTTTGACCGTTTGTTTTTTGGTCACCATATTCTAATGTCATCTGTGAAAAATTGACGAACATTTTCAAATAAGGATTCGGTGCAACTTCAAGATACTTCGTAATGTTTGTATCTTTTTCACTATCTAGAAACATGTCATAAATCAGTTCTCCCTGAACTGACATTTCTCGATCATCCTTACCCAAAAGCTGAGTAGCTTCATAAATAGAATCATCAACAACACCATATTCGTAATACTTTTGGCGTACAAAACCAATGAATTTCAGAAATTGTACCAGCAAACGGTTATGACTTTTGGAAACAAAATAACTAATGTAACCATCTGATACATACCATAAAAATATTAAAAACACGCCTGTATACAAAGGGCTTTTTGTCACCCGATAAAACATGAGAAGAAGGCAAACACTAATAATCATCATGCTAGTGATAATTTTCACTGCCCTTTTTATTAGAAATCTTTGATCCTTTTCACCAATCAGAGAAAGGCTTTGTTTCAGGTTTACCAACATGACCTTCAGAAAGGGTACTCTCATCATGAATTCATGAAACAGATAATAAAGTTGATTGACTTTTTTCTTAGTGCCCCTGGCATCTTTTCTGCGTTGCACAAGCTCTTTTTCTAATGGGTCCTTTTGCTTTTCATAAAAACGATTCCCTAATGCGATCACTACAACCAAGACAATAGAAACACATAAACTAGCTACACTGATATAAATAAGCATATGCGTCCCCCCATGTTTGATTCAAAAATTCAATGAACAAGTCTTTATCCGCACCTGTCATCATCGTTAACATTTGTTCAATAGAATCCTCACTTATAGGTTCACCAACACAATATTTCCCTTTGTCATAATACAGAACAACTTTTTCAATATAACTCTTCGAGCTAGTTCTCCTCTCAAAATATTCGACTACCGTATCCATAAAAGCTTCGACTTTATCTACTGCGCCTTGATAATCTTTCGAAAACCCAATCTTTTTAGCACAGGGTACAATTTCCGTGATCCTCTCTATGTAGCGTTTGCCTTCATAGTTTTTAGCCAGATGAATATCAAAATCCAAAACTTTTACGACTTGCTCCTCTGCAATTTGCTCATCACGAAAAACATTACACTTAAGCAAACTATTTCTAAGAGAAAGTATTAAGTCTCCCACTGTCTTTCCGTGGTGAGTAAAAACGGTAAACAAGGATGCCACTTGAGCCATTTGCAACATCAGAACACTTATTTCATCGGTTGCAATCTCACCCAGAATATTCACAGCTCCATCTGTTTTTTTCTGAAGATCCAAACCTTTTTGTCCTGAAATACTTTCAGTTTCTTTAAAGGTCAAAATATTTCTTTGGGGGTACAATTTTCTCAGATTAAGTTCAAAAGCCATCTCTTGCACTCGAAGTGTAAGCGTCGGATATATATGTCGGATCAGGGCCATTAACATTGTTGTCTTGCCCGATCCTTGCGATCCTGTAATGGCCGTAATTCGTCCGCCTTTCATCAAAAATTGCATGAGACTGATAATAATTGAACCGTTCTCATCTTGGATTAATTGATCCAACTCAATATTCTTAAGGTGGAATTTACGAACAAAAAAGGCCCAGCTTTCTGAAAACGGGGGTCTTACAACAACCACTCGCGATCCGTCTTTCATCTCATTGACTTTATATCCAACATCTTCAGATAACTGCCCCGCTTTATTGTATCGATAAATTCCTTGGCATACTCTTTTTAGTTCTCTTTCGCTTTCAAAGCTCAAAAAAGGCAAGTGTATTGATTTACCTTTAAAGAATATCCAAACACTTTCATAATTCCTAGGGAATTTCACATAGTCTTTGATATTCTCATATTGATCAATTGAACTGTTTACTGACACACCGGATACGCCACCCGATACCCCATCAATGGACATGTCGCGCAACTTATCAACGACCCCAAACCCTTTATACTTTTCGAATATTCTTTGTGAAATTATTGCGATTTTATCCTCGTATTTCAATTGTATGCGTCGATCAAAAAACGCCTTTTCAACTTGCTCCATTGTGATAACATAGACAGGCATTTCCTCTCCTTCAACTAATTGTGGTTTATCCCACCCTTCCTCTGAAACTAATTGTGTCAAACCTTCATTGCCATATTGTTTAAAATAGTCATGCAATAAGATGTCAAACTTATCTTTAGGTGATAAAAACCTAGGTTTAGTAAAATATAGAACCTGATTGATTTCATCTTCCTTAATCAAATATGTTTTTAACAAATCGCTAATATAATCAACAATGTAAGATTTGTCTTCGTAACTACCGTTACTGCATCCTTTTAATGCCTTTTTAAGTTCGACCCTTTTATTAAGCTCTCTTTCATAAATCTCTTTTGAGCCAAGGAAATCTTCAAAATGTTTCGTTGTTAATTGGAACATCATTTCTTTGATTTCACTAAGTAGATAGTTAAATTCAAGGTGTTCTTGGTTTCGGATTATCTGGCTGATAACCTCTTTTTTCATTTGTCGTCGATAAACAATAATGACAACGGCTACAACTATAATTAGTATTAGGATACTTACTATAAGATTAATATGAGATGACATTATCGCCCACCTCCACGAATTCCTTCATGATCCCACTCACGATGTCTTGAGTCGTCTTTAGATACAAATCGAAATCACCGGATCGTTTGTTATATAACTGCCTTAATGTAAAATCAACTAAATCGTTCTTATTACACATATCAATCAGTTCAACTTGATAAGGCAAAGTTTTCGGCTTTTTAATCTTTAGATTTTTCGTAAAAGAAGCAAAGCCCATACTTGACATCGCATTATACTGATTAATAATCAAGTGTGTCTGCATGTTTGCCTTTCTTATTAACTCCTTATGCTTATTCACTTCACTAATCATTGATGTTAACTTATGGCGATTTTGATTACCCACAACAATAAAAACATCTGACTCTTGGAGTACTTTATCAAAAAGAGCATGATTCATTTCAACATTCAAATCAACAACAATGACATCATAAAACTGTTTCGCCAAATATAATAGATACATATAATTATGACAAAATGATTCACTTGCTTCAAATAGTTTATTTGTGTTTAAAAAGTCCAGATTTGAATGAGAAAATAAGGAAAAGCAATAATTAGGAATCATCTGGCTTGTTAATTTCCCATTATTAATCAAACGAAAAAGACCTTCCACATTAGATTCTCCAACAAAGCCTTTCATCGTTCTTTCATTTTCTTTTAGCAGATAATATTCCATTGATAAATCTTTTGTTAATGAATGTGTAATGAGCGTTTTATAGTTATAGTTGGCCGCAATTATTGTAGCCATAACCGAGGCAACCGTCGTTGTCCCCACCCCGCCGCTACCGTCAGACCAAAGAGCTATTTGCATCTTCTTCACCTCCTTGGGTTACTGATTTCTTTTTGACATCGATAGTTTCAGATTTAAGTTTATTTATATTTCCTACTTTTTCAAGATTCTTCTTAAAAGATTTGGAAAGTTTTTTGTAGCGAAAGCATTCATTATAAGCATCTTCAATCTGTGTTATTGTATCGAACTCATTAAATTCAACAAAAACAAAATGAGGAGGAGGATTCATTTTCAAACCTTTTAGAGCATGAGATTTAATATATTTATGTTGTATCATACTATCTTTATAATAATCGACAAGGATGATTTCTATGGATTGGTTAGCTTTAGCCTTTTCTGAGACTGATACCATTTCGGACTTTAACCAATCAAGTGATTTTTTGTTCGTTGATGATATGTATATTTCCAACGCTTCATATACGTCCTCCGTCTCTGGCTGTCTTAATAAATCCGAAGCAACTTCCCTTCTGTTTTTCTTGAAGAAGCCAGTCGCTAGTGGTCTTGATTGAATATATCTAAGCCCTTCCTCAAAATAAACAGCCATATTAGTGCCATCGTTTTTAATCACTATTCCACCCCCTAAAAGTCAAAATCTACAGTTACATCTTCTTTCGTTTTATCTTCTACAGTTACATCTTCTTTAGTTCCATCATCCTTAGTTTCGTCATCTTTAGTTTCGTCGTCCTTAGTTCCATCATCCTTAGTATCATCGCCCTTAGTTTTGTCGTCCTTAGTTCCATCTTCCTTAGTTCCATCTTCCTTAGTTTCATCATAATCCACTTCTCGATTTTCATCTTCCTGACCATCTGTCTGGCCATTATCTTGTCGTGGATTCTTGGCAACATTGGTGCCATTTGTCTGACTTAACGGCTGCAATTCATCCTCTATAACCTCTTCCGTTACTACCAATGACTTTTCTTTAAGAATATACGAGTATCGAATATCATCTTGATCAAAAAATTCTGATAGGCTCTCATCCAGTTCAACTCTAGCTTGTAATAAATCCAAATCATAATTATAAACTCTTGATAAAATTTGTGTATTTGGATTTACAGGGTATTCATCATATCTGTATAGATCATCAAGATTCGTTCGTCCTGTGAGATCAATTATAGTATTCGCCACTTCAACCATTTTTTCACTTTGTTTAGTCATATACAATTCAGTTCCGAAGTATAAGTTCTTATCTTCTTTAGCGCTTGAATACTTCAATATTTCTTCTTCTGTCAACTCAACGAACAAACTTCCCTGCTCTACATCAATGTGTTTAACTCTTTTGTCACAAATCACTGTATAATCTTGTCCTGTCGGAAAATGAATTCTCAAATTGACATAATCATCAACTTTTAATATTTCAGGTATTCTTAAATCTCTTATTTCTATAGTTTCATATGTCATTTCATATTCTGAGGCTTCCATGAACATCGATTGCGTAACAATAGTCAATGGGTCTATTTGAACCGTTGCCTTATGATCTAATAATTGATCAATATCTAAACATGCAGTTTTGGGTACTAGCGATTCCCTTACTTCAATGCTTTGAACTTTTGCTCTCGTTATTAATTCACCCTTATCAACCTTGTCAATGACTGAATATACCTTTATCTTATCCATCGCCTCTGATTCAACGGCCTCCGACATAGTCATCACCTCAAGTTGACTATCTTTAAGCAGCCACTCAATAATAGTTTCGTTTCCTCTAATTCCAAAAATATACACAAGCAGCACCAAAATAATTGCAACGATGAATCCAATCGTTCCTGCCGTTATTAAATTTTTACTTCGTTGTCTAATAATTGACATCTTATCCTCCTTTTATCAAAATAAATAGAACTTGTTTCAGATCATCCCTCAAGAATGGATGCAATATTCTTGGAAAGTTCCTTATCCCATAAAAAAGGATCTTTATAATACTTAAACGTTTTGGCCTTGACTCGATAGTCTTTATTTAATTGACTTACCTCCGCTTTGCTGCCAAAATTCAAAACCCATTTCCAGTTTTTCATATCATCTTTAGAAAATTGTTGATTCAAGCCCTCAATTTCCAAATATTTCCATTCATTTCCCTGCCCGATAACTATTCTGATATCGGTTTCGTTAAACTCTTGTATCTTTCTGTTTGAAACCTCACCATAATCAATAATGATCACCTGAAAATCCAAGTCTTTTATTTGGCCTATAGGACCTTTAAAATCTTTATAAAACTTAGTTTTCTTAATATTAAAACATTCTGTCAAGTCGCTAACATTTTTCCCTTCATAAGCATTCTCAATTGCCGAAAAAGCCGGCGTATCACTTCTCTCAACAAGAGCGACTTTACTACGGTTCTTCCCAAAATAAGTATTGAGAGCTAAACAAAAATGAGTAACGCCAATACCAAAACTTGTGCCGATAACACCTATGGTAATGATTTTATAAGTGTTGCTAATTTTGCTTTGTAATTCTTTGGACTGAAAAAACTTGGTTTGTTTAGACATTGTTTCGTTACTCCTATCTTTTCCAATACTTCATTATCAAAAGACTCCGCTTTTTGTAGCTCATCAAAAGGTTTAAATGGCATTTTTAACATATCTAACTCTTTCATGGACTCTATCAATCCAGTAAATCGTTTACTCGAACTTAAGTTGACAACTATTGTGTCAAATTCAAACGTATTAGGGTTTAGGATGAACTCTTCTATACACTCGACGTCCCACTGTGCTATCGTCGCTATTAGAAATGATTTTACTCTGCCTTTATATTGTTTACTTTCATCAACCTTATTATGCCCAAATGAATGATTTTCACTTTTGATAATTTCGCTTTCTTTCAGGCTTTTTAGTTTCACTAAATCTATTGCTTCACATCCAATTGAATCATTATCAACAAGAATATAATCAAACGAATCAAAAAAGTCAGTCGAGTCATGGTTTTCTTCATTAGAAAAGCTCTCCATCGAATAAATGCCAATTCCTTTATAATTCAATAAGCCTCGTTCAACAAACGACTCCTCTTGGTATTCTAATGACATCAATTGGTGCGATTGGGAACCATCAATCACTAGGACTTTTTTATTGATCAATGACAACATATAGGCTAAACGTATAGTAAAATAGGTTGCTCCAATACCTTTTCGAATTCCGTTTACAATAATCAGTTCACTGCTTGTCCTTAATAATTCGTCTTCTATTGTTGCTTCGTTATGTTTAGTCACTAATTTTTCCAAATCCAAGCTTAATGCTTCAACTGATTGATAACGTAGATTTTTATTGATTTCACAAGCTTTTTGAACAATATCATTCATGAAATTGTTGATATCTTTACGAAAAACATTGAGAGGTTTTAACGTATACGGCGGTTTTCCTAAATCGTTTTTAGTTAACAAAAAATAGAGTGTAGCTCCTATACCAAAAACATCCGTTCTTACATCTGTTTGAGAAAATCCATATTGCTCTGGACTTGCAAAACCTTTAGTGCCTAAATACATGGTGTCATGAAGTTTTTCTTCTTTATGAAATCTAGCGATTCCAAAATCGATTAATTGGACAATGTTATCTTTCGTTATAATAATATTATCCGGTTTCACATCTCTGAAAATCAAAGGATTATCCAATTCTTCATGAAGAAATGTTAAAATCGCACATAACTTAATCCCAATATCCACAACTTCTTCTTGCGCCAAGACACCTTTTTCATATACGATTTCATTAAGTGTCTTTCCATCTACATACTCTCTTATGATAACAAGATAGTCGCCATCTTCTATAACATCGATGATCAATGGAATTCCAGGGTGTTTCACACCTTTTAACACATGAATCTCTCTTCGACTTTGAGTTTGACTCTTCTTTAATTTTTTGATGATCCAATAGGAATTAAGCTGAATATGTTCAGCCAAAAGAACACAAACATCTTCAGTTTCTTTAAGAACCTGAATAATGTTGTATTTACCAAGATAGACTTGTCCCTCTTTCATACTCTCTCCTTTTCTGACTATTTATATGTTGTCAGCTTTTGAACATCGCTCTATCAGCGTATTTAGTTTTGTATGTTTATTTCTCTAACTGTCGTATGAAAAGTCAATATAATGTCTTTGGGAGCTTGATGATCCTTTGTCTGTCGAATTATGCCTTTGGGATTGATGACCATCTGTCTGTCGAATTATGTCTTTGGGATTGATAATCATCTGATTGTCGAATTATGCCTTTGATATTGATGACCATCTGATTGTCGAATTATGCCTTTGATATTGATGGCCATCTGATTGTCGAATTATGCCTTTGATATTGATGACCATCTGATTGTCGAATTATGCCTTTGGGATTGATAACCATCAATCTGTTAAATTATGCCTTTAAGATTGATGATCATCTGTCTGTCGAATAAAATATTTTATAATAATAATTAATATTTTATAATATGATATGTTCATCATTATACAAGATGAATTGTCTCTTGACAAGTCATTAGTATATACATTTTTATTTTCTTTTATCAGTATACCAATTTTTTGCAAAAAAAGTGTCCTCTATTAGAGGACTTTTAGACTTTTTTCATTAATTTTTATTTATTAAACTTTAGTGTAATTTATCAAATAATTTACTTACTGATTCATTATCATGAATTGCCCATATCGCATTTGCAAGAATATCACAAACGCTTAATTGCTTGATTCCTTTTACTTGTTTAGATTTATCTAATTCAATCGTATCAAGAACGACTAATTCCTCAATCGCTGATTTTTCAAGTCGGTCAAGTGCTGGTCCTGATAGAACCGGGTGTGTACAACATGCAAACACACGTTTTGCACCTTTTTCTTGCATTGCTTTTGCAGCGTTGCAAATTGTTCCGGCAGTATCAATCATATCATCAACCATGATAACATTTTTGCCTTTAACGTCTCCGATAACACTCATAACTTCACTGACATTCGCTTCTGGACGTCGTTTATCTATGATTGCTAATGGTACATCCAACTCTTCCGCAAATCCTCTTGATCGTTTAACGGATCCAATATCAGGAGCCACAACAACAAAATCTCCTTCAACTTTTTTGATTTTAGTTTTATAATAGTCGATTAGTAATGGGTTCCCTTTCATATGATCCACGGGAAGTGCAAAGAATCCTTGAATTTGAGCTGAATGAAGGTCCATAGTAAGTACTCTATCTGCTCCAGCTGCTTGAATCAAATCAGCTATTAACTTAGCACTGATTGGGTCTCTAGCTCTTGCTTTTCTATCTTGTCTAGCATAACCATAATAAGGCATAACTGCGGTAATTCTTCCTGCTGATGCACGTTTAAGAGCATCAATTGCAATTAGCAATTCCATTAGATTGTCATTGACTGGGTTTGATGTTGATTGTATAACAAAACAATCAAATCCACGAACGATTTCTCCGATTTTTACAAATGTTTCACCGTCACTGAATTGGCCTGCTTCCATTCTTGATAATTCACGGCCAAGTGAATGAGCAATTTTTTCTGCTAGCGGGGTATTTGAGTTACAAGAAAAGATTTTGATTCCATCAACCGTTTTGATAGTACTGGTCATTGAATTTCCTCCTATAGATAAATAAGCATTGACTGACATTACCGTTGCTTCTTTTTAACCCATTCTAATTTGTTCACTTGTCTAGCACGAGCAACTGCAAGTGCATTTTCTGGTACATCATTAGTAATTGTCGATCCAGCTGCAGTATACGCATTTTTCTCAACAATAACCGGTGATACAAGATTTGTATTACACCCAATAAATGCATGATCTCCTATGGTCGAACGATATTTATTAACACCGTCATAGTTAACCACCACTGTACCACAACCAAAGTTTACATGTTCTCCGACATCTGCATCACCAATATAAGTTAAATGAGATATCTTCGTATGATCTTTAATAGTTGAATTCTTGATTTCGACAAAGTCTCCAACCTTTATGTGATTTCCAATCTCACAATTAGGTCGAACATAGGCAAAAGGACCAACCGATGTGTAGTTTCCAATATTACTGTTAAGTACCGTTGATTGATCAATAACTGAGTTATCGCCAATACAACTGTTGATTATTTTGGCATTTGGTCCTATAACTGAACCTATTCCAATCTTTGATTTTCCTTCTATGATTGTGCCAGGTAAGATTGTAACATCATTATCTATTTCTACATCTTTACCTATATAAACTTGATTTGCATCAATCATTGTTACTCCTGATTCCATAAGTAAATAATTAATGCGACGTCTCATAATTGTCGTTGCTTCAAATAACTGAGCTTTTGAGTTGACTCCAAGAATCTCTTCATAGTCACTGATTTTCATTGATTCTACTAAATGACCGTCATTCATAATTGATACCAATGTGTCCGGCAGATAATATTCGCCTTGCACATTATGGTTGGTTAATTTAGCTAGAGATTTACTAAGAAGATCAGCTTCATAGATATACATTCCCGAATTGATTTCTTTCTTTTTGCGTTCAAGTATTGAAGCGTCTTTATGTTCAACACTTCTAATAAAATTACCATCCTCGTCTCGAATGATACGTCCATATCCATCAGAATTTGATACATTAGTCGATAATACAGTAACACCATGATTGTTCATATTATGATATTCACGAAGTTTGGATAAGCTAGCACCTGTAATAAGTGGTGTATCCCCAAATAATACAAATACTTCACCCTCTGAACCAATAAAGTCAGCTGCCTGCATAACTGCATGACCTGTACCCAATTGTTCATCTTGAGTGACAATTGTCACTGGGTAAGAAATTGAAGATATAACCTCTTCTTTACCGTGACCTACAACAACACATATATCAGTCGCTCCAGCTTCCATTGCTGATTCAACAACATAATCTAACATAGTTTTATCCATTATCTTATGAATTACTTTTGGTTTATCTGATTTCATTCGAGTTCCTGCACCTGCTGCCAAGATTATCGCTTTTGTATTGGACATTGTATACACTCTCCTTTTCCACCACACATTGTACATCAAGAATACATTTATGGCAAGTACAAATTGTAATTTTGTTACTAAAATGTGTTTAAGAAGTTTCATCAAAATCAGAACGATAAATTGCTATCCTATGACATAAAAAAAACACTTCTGTTCAAACGAACAGAAGTGAATATCTTATACTTCTTCATACTCTATTTCTTCATTTTGTTCCGCTAGAGAAACCGTTTCGTATTTATTCAGTATTGCTTTTTGTAGCTTCTCTCTTGTGTCAGAATTAATTGGATGAGCTATATCACGAAACTCACCATCAAGCGCTTTTCGGCTTGGCATTGCAATAAACAATCCTTTTTCTCCCTCAATTACTTTGATGTCATGAACGACAAATTCATTATCAAAAGTAATCGATACTACAGCTTTCATTTTACCCTCTTTAGCAACTTTCCGTACTCTTACATCTGTGATTTCCATTGTAGTACCCCTTTCTGTAACATGCTGCAAGCGGAACCCCCCACTTCACCTAGGACTCGACTTTTTGAAGTAACGTTGAATTCAAATACCTAGCGATATTGAATGTAATATACCTAATATTATATCCTATCGCATATTACATTTCAACTTTTTTTCATAATACGCCTAATTGTCACTCTTTTTGATAAAACATCTGCGATTAAAAGAAAATTTGTTCTTTATTGACTACGATTCTAGGTTCATCGCCCTCTTCACGGTAAATTGAGCCATCTGAAATAGTGCTTTGACTATCAACAATGCAATTTTCAATGACACAGTTATCACCTATATAGGTTCCGTCAAGTATAATTGAATTTCTAATGATTGTATTCTTACCTATGAACACTTTTCTAAATAATAATGAGTTTTCTAAAGTTCCGTTAATGATGCAGCCACTTGAACATAAACTGTTAGACACCTTTGTACCTTGATTAAATTTAGCAGGTGGTTCATCTTCAACTTTAGATAATATACTCGGTGATTCCTTAAAGAAATTATCACGTAAATCTTTTTGTAAAAACTCCATATTTGCTTTGTAATAAGAACTAAGTGACGCAATAGAACGCCAGTACCCCTCATGTATATAAGCAACGACATTCTTTTTTTTACGATAACGTATTATAATGTCATTTACAAAATCATGACGTTGTTCTTTAGCTGAAGCCTCTATCAATTCAATAAGCAAACGTCGTCGAATAACGTAAATACCCGTTGAAATAAGATTTCCTGTAGGTTCAATTGGTTTTTCTTCGAACTCAGTAATTCTATTGTTCTCATCAATGCTAACATGACCAAAACGTTCTAAATTCTCATCTGTAATATATTTACATACGATTGTCATGTCTGCACGTTTGCTAATATGATATTCTAAAACTTTGTTGAAATCGATTTTACTTATCGCATCACCTTGAGCAATGATACAATACGGTTCATGTGAGTTTTTCAAATAGGAGAGGTTTTGATAAATGGCATCCGCAGTTCCACGATACCATAAACTATTATCATGGGTTATATAAGGTGTAAACACAAAAAGTCCACCGTGTTTACGTCCAAAATCCCACCATTTTGAAGAACTTAAATGTTCTATTAAGGATCTTGAGTTATATTGAGTGATAACAGCTACTTTACTAATTCCTGAATTTGTCATATTGCTTAACGCAAAATCAACTGCTCGATAGCTTCCAGCAACAGGCATTGCAGCAAGAGCTCTATCATAAGTTAATTCTTTTAGACGATCATTCTTACCACCTGCTAAAATTATACCTAAAGCTCTCATATCTCCACCTCCTCAACAAATATATTCTTACCGCTTTCCAACCGATTATCGACAAACAGCTCCATTGTCAGTTCCCCCGTAAGAGCACAGTTTTTACCGATCCATACATTTCCTGGTACTATGGTTTGTTCTCCAACAACACTGATTCCCGAATCATATATATTAGGGAACTCTTCGTTTATAATATTCTCACCTTCTCCAATGACAGTATTGGCACCAATAATTACGTTTTCTGAGATTACACTTCTTGTAATTGTTGCATTTTCTTTAATAACTGTACCTGACATAATTATGGAATCATGGATCTTGGCACCTTTGCCAATCGTCACATTTGATCCGATAACAGAATTATAAACTTCACCATATATCTCAGTACCTTCACCTAAAATGCAAATATCAACAACTGCACCCTCTGCGATATATTGAGGTGGTTGGATTTCGTTTTTAGTATATATCTTCCAATAAGCTTCATATAGGTTAAAATCAGGAACTAAACTAATCAATTCCATATTTGTTTTCCAGTAGGACTCTAATGTTCCAACGTCTTTCCAGAAACCTTCAAATTCGTAAGCAACAATTTGATTTTCTCGTTTCAGACAAAATGGAATAATATGTTTACCAAAGTCACTATTATCATGATTCGCTTCGGAACTAATCAACGCTTCTTTCAATATCTTCCATTTAAAAATATATATTCCCATCGAAGCCAAATCATTTTTAGCTTTTTCTGGTTTTTCTTCAAATTCAATTATACGATTGTTCTCATCTGTATTCATAATTCCAAAACGGTGTGTTTCATTCATCGGCACCTTAAACACAGCAATGGATACATCTGCCATTTTCTTTTTGTGGTAACTTAACATCATCTCATAGTCCATTTTATATATGTGATCTCCTGATAAGATCAGGACATATTCAGGGTCATAATAATCAATAAAAGGGATATTCTGATATATTGCATTGGCAGTACCTGAATACCAAGCCTCATTTGTACGACTTAAGTAAGGAGGTAACACTGTAACACCACCCACATTCTTATCAAGATCCCAAGGAATTCCTATTCCTATATGTTGGTTAAGCCTAAGTGGTTGATACTGGGTAAGTACTCCTACAGTATCAATTCCTGAGTTTATACAGTTGCTTAGCGTAAAGTCAATAATTTTATATTTACCACCAAATGATACCGCTGGTTTAGCCACTTTGTTTGTCAATACTCCTAGTCGGCTTCCTTGTCCACCCGCTAGCAGCATTGCGACCATTTCCTTTTTATGCATGACTTCCTCCCCCTCTAGGTATTAATCTATTTTCTAACTACTTTATCATAACACAAAATCACATTTTTGAAAGTAGATTTTGACAATTCAATACACCTATTTCAGTTGTCTCACAATGGCAGCTACTTTAGGACAATTTCAAAACTATCTTGCTAGGTTCGATACGAATGAGTTGCTTCTCATCGTCGACACCATCGTACTCAACTAATGTATAATAGTCTTTAATCAGTTTTTCTTTCGGTGTTTTTGTTGCAAGAACAACTGCTACGCCAACAACATTGGCATCAAATTCACTGACTAGATCCTTGATTCCTTTCGCTGTTCCTCCTGCTTTCATGAAGTCATCAACTAATAATATATTGGCACCTCTTTGAATTGATCTGATCGGCAATGCCATTGTTTTAATTGTTTTCTGACTTCCTGTAACATAGTTCATTTGCATTGTCGTTCCTTCAGATAGTCTTGCTGATTTACGGATAACTGCTATAGGAATATTTAGCTCGTGAGCAATACTCATTGCAAGAGGAATACCTTTCGTCTCAATTGTAACGATATAGTCAATATTTACATCTCGAAATTCTGTAACGATGCATCTCGCCATTTTCTTAAGTATTTTGGGATCAAAGAACACATCGTTCATATAAACAAAGCCACCTGGGATAACTCTTGAATAGTCATTAAGTGTTTCACAAATCTCTCTTTTTACAACTTCTATCTGTTCCTTCGTATAATATGGTGCAAAATAAATGCCACCGGCAGCTCCAGCAACAGAAATAATCGTACCTTCACTCATTAAATTCAAGCCTTCTTCAATAGCAGTGATGTCTTCACTTAATGTGGACTTTGCACAATCAAACATATCACTGAAATAATTTAATGTAAACAACTTAAATGGGTGATCCACAAGGATTTTTGTAATAAGACTAAGTCTTTGACTTTTTGATAATTTCTTCATATTATGCTCCTTAATAATTCATTGGCAGCGGCAAGTTTCACACTACCCATTCTTTTTAATTATTATACATCATATTTCCGAATATTATAAGCAATTTTTGAATTAATGTTCGGAAAACCACTTTGTTATTTATTTTTGCATAATCTAATTTTTCTTAGTATAATGATTGCAGTAATATACGTTAAAAGTAGTTAATCTTTGGAAAGTAAAATTTTCATACTTAAGAATGGAGTGAATCATGAATACAAGTGAATTAAAACCTTATAAACATGTTTTTTTTATCGGTATAGGTGGAATTAGTATGAGTGGACTGGCTGAAGTACTTAACAAAGACGGCAAAAAGGTAGCCGGTTCTGATCAGAATTCAAGCTCAATAACGGCTCATCTTCAAAGTCTTGGCATAGATATTTATGAAGGTCATCATGCTGACCATATTACAAAGGATTATGACTTAGTCATATACACTGCAGCAATTAAAGACGATAATGTTGAATTTATAAAAGCTAAAGAGTTGGGTCTCAAAATGATGGATCGGGCAACACTGCTAGGTCATATTATGGATGGATACAAAACTTCCATCGGCGTCGCCGGTACCCATGGTAAAACCACAACAACTTCAATGTTGTCTCATGTTATGCTGGAAGGAAATCTAGATCCAACCATTAGTGTTGGAGGCATACTTAAAGGTATTCAAGGTAATTTTCGAGTTGGAACATCTGATTATTTTATTACTGAGGCTTGTGAATATTCCAATAGTTTTTACAAATTCTTTCCTAATATAAGTATCATATTAAATATAGAAGAAGATCATATGGATTTTTTCAAAGATTTAGATGATATCAAGCAATCTTTCAAACATTATATCCGTAACACCAAAGAAGATGGTTTAATCATTATGAATGATACCATCACTGATATTGCTAGTTATACGAAAGATCTTCCCTGCCGAGTTGTTACTGTCGGTAAAAACCCAAAATCCACCTATGCTTATCAAAATGAGAGTTTTGACGACTTTGGGTTAAGTACTTTTGATTTATATGTTCATCAACAATTCATTCAGTCCATCCACTTAAATGTGACGGGTTATCATAATATCGAAAATTCATTAGCTGCCATTGCTGCCGGTGAATTCATGGGGCTATCAATAGATACAATACAAGAAGGTCTATTAGCTTTTAGAGGAGCTGATCGTCGTTTTGAGTATAAAGGTCGAATCAATGATTTCACCATTATTGATGACTATGCTCATCATCCTACTGAGATTCTAAAAACTCTGGAAGCTGTTTCAAAGATTAAGCATAATGACCTATGGGTAATATTTCAGCCTCATACATATACCCGAACAAAGGCATTTTTTAATGAGTTTGTAGATGCCCTCAAAGATATTGACCACTTGATTATGATGGATATTTACGCGGCTAGAGAAAAAGATCCTGGAGATATAAATTCAAATATGATTGTTGAATCTTTATCAAAATTAGGGACAGATATTGTGTATATTGACGATTTTGAGAAAATTAAAGAACATGTCCTCAAAAATCTTAAGCCCAATGATATGTTGATAACTATGGGAGCCGGAAGTGTTAGTCTGATAGGTGATATGATTCTCGATAAATAGATATCCACATTATCCACATAGTTTTACACAAGGTACTCATCAACAGCTCGTAGCTATTAAGTTAACATAACTTTTTAGCTACTTTTTCTCTCTAATTTTACAATCCCTTTGTTTATCGGCTGACACTCTCTTTTCTTATATGTCAAGAACGATTTTTTGCTGTATTATCCACATTATCCACATATAGATATAGTTATTAACAGATAATGCGACATTTAGTAACATATGGCCCCCATGTTACTAGTTGATGACTTATCAGCAGTATATTCATGGTTTAAAATGACGGTCTACATATGCTATACTAGGTACACGGCGAAAGACAACATATGGCAAAAGTCAACAGGTCTTACCGTTTAAAAGGAGAGTAGTTGAGTATATGTGTTCAACACTTAGTAATTGAAAAGAAGGTATTGTACATGAGCAGTAAAGTGATTCTACGACCACACAATTTCATTCCTTACACTTTAATTCCGAATTTTTTTATTGATCGTTTTCTGACAAAAGCAAATGGAGAGTTTATTAAAGTTTATTTGGTACTTCTTCGTTACATGTCCATCGGACAATTAGATTTTGATTTAAGTCAAATTGCTGATCATTTATTGATGACCGAATCCGATGTTCTTCGAGCTCTTAATTATTTTCAAAGTGAAGGTCTTTTAACGCTCATGTATTCTGAAAATAGATTACAAGAAATCCATCTTTCCCATTTAACACCTAAAGAAACTGATTTCAATCCTGTACTTAATGATAATAAACCGGATTATCAAATGAACAAACCAATAAACCAGGAATACACTCATAACCAAGGGACTAATTATGAGTCTTCATATAATGATCATAGTTATGTTCAAGGAAATAATCCGGTAAATTTAAACCCTCAAACGAATACTGTAAGCAATTTCGTAAAGCCTCAAGTGAAAGATATTCCTTCAAGCAATCTTAAAGTTGTATCTAATCGACCTGAATATACGAATAAGGAAGTTGCAGTTTTTGCTGAGGATAAAGGATTTAATCAATTGTTATATATGGTTCAAAAATATCTAGGTAAGACTTTGAATTCGAATGAAGTTAAAACTATAGTAAGCTTCCATGATTGGCTAGGTTTGCCAATTGATGTTCTCGAATTACTTATTGAATACTGCGTTGATAATGACCATCGAAATATGCGTTATATCGAAAAGGTAGCCATTGATTGGGCTGACAACGAAATCAACACTGTAGAAAAAGCAAAAGTTCGTACTGAGACTTACAACAAATCCTACTTTGTTATACTAAAAGCTTATGGCATCACGGATCGCTCACCAACGCCGAATCAAATAAAGCTGATGGATAAATGGCTAAACGATTATCGACTCGATATTTCAATCATCGCTGAAGCTTGCGAACGAACAATAGCCCAAATCAACAAAGCAGAAATGAGATATACGGATACGATTTTAGAAACATGGACCAAAGAAGGTGTTAAAACCATTAACGACATCACCGACCTTGATCGCAACCGACCGACAAAGACATTTAACAAAACGAATTCAAACCAGACTACTAATAAGTTTTCTAACTATAAACAACGTGAATATGATTATGATGAGTTAGAGAAAAAAGCACTGGAATTACGCTTAAAAGAGTCAAATGGAAAGAGGTACTCAGGATGAGTATGAACCCGACCGATTTCAACAGAATATTACGTGGCTATGATACGAAACAAGCCCGCAATAAGCAGCTCCATAGCAAGAGGCAACAAGAGGTATTTAACGCACACAAGGATCTTGAATCCATTCACAAGCGCATTAGCACCATTGGCTTATCAAGTATTAAACAAGCAATGGCAAATCCTTTAAACAAAGATTTTTATCAACAAGAACTGATTGAAAGTCTTGCCGTACTAAAAATGCAAAAAAAAGCGCTTTTGACGAAATATGGATATAGCGAAACCTATTTAGATCCAATATATGACTGTTCTGACTGCGAAGATAGCGGATATATCAACAATGAAAAATGTCATTGTTTAAAACAAGCAATCATTAACTTTTCATATGAACAATCAAACTTAAAACACATATTAGACAAAGAAAACTTTAGCACATTTTCCTTTGACTATTATTCAAAGGAAAAAGATCCAAAGCTTAAGATTTCGCCTTATGAGAATATGCAATCTGTTCATGATCTTTGTTTAGACTTTGTTGATAGTTTTAATCGAGAATTCAGGAATTTAATATTGTATGGTCATTCCGGTCTAGGTAAAACATTTTTATGTAATTCCGTCGCCAAAGAGATACTTGATCAAGGAAAAACAGTTATTTATCTTTCTGCTTTTCAACTATTCAGACTTTTTGAAAACTACCGTTTCCACAAAGATGAAGAAATTGTAACAAACGATGATATTGAAGCTGTATTTAGGTGCGACTTACTGATTATTGATGATCTTGGAACTGAATTTAATAATGCAATTACAAAAGCAGAATTATTTAATTGTCTTAACACAAGATTACTTAACAAGCGTTCAACTGTCATATCAACAAACTTATCACCTGGCGAGTGGGTCAATAACTACTCAGAACGAATTATCAGCAGAATTTTCGGGTACTACACGCAACTCAAATTCATAGGCTCAGATGTTCGTATGAATCGCTTTCGTTAATTATTGATAATGTAGTCTTTATTATTGTAACAACGATATCACAAAAAGTGCCTTTACCAAAGAATCATAAATATATATGGGTTATACATTGGTATATATGATTTATATATTGTTACATATGGGTTATATATGAGTTTTTTATAAATTCATATTTAAATAAGCTAGTTATTACGACACGGATGTTTATTAATTAGCACAGAGTATAGATTCTTATGCTCTGTTTTTTTGTTCATAAATCATGAGTTGTTCAATCATTAGAATAGCCGATTATCTGTGGTTTTTCTATACCTTTTGTTAGAATTGCAGATCTTTCTAAGCCTTTTGTTAGAGTTGCAGATCTTTCCAAGCATACGAAAAAGGACCCCTTTTGGAGTCCTCATACTTATGAAATACTGATGACAGGATTCGAACCTGCGACATTCTGGTTCGAAGCCAGACACTCTATCCAGCTGAGCTACATCAGCAAATGCTATTTAGTTATTATATCATAAATCATGAAAAAGTAAAGAGCTCTTTCATGAACTTTTGGGTTTTAAAAGAACGAACTGGTCGCTTATGTCGCCATCGGGATAGCGATACAAGACCTACCTCAAGCAGCCGCTCATCCCAGGTTGATTTCCTAGTGGGCTACTGAGCGCAGCAAACGCACTCAGACCCCGTAAGGAAATCTAACCAGTGATTCAAAGTCTCATGAGGCAGGTCTCGTATCCTATCCTGGATAAGTGGCATAAACTCTGGGTTTGGAAAGACTTGTTGTTTGAGTTGCTATAGATCTTAGTGCAACCTAAGTTGAAGCTCTAAAGAACGAACTGGTCGTTCATGTCGCCATCGGTATAGTGACATAAACTCTGGGTTTTGGGAAAGACTTAGTTATTTATGTTACTATAGGTATTGATGCAACCCCACTTGGAACTTTGGAGATTGAACCGGTCGCTTGAGTCGCCATCGTTCTGTCTTTTGCTTTGTTCTTTAATCCCTTAGCTGAGGG
>Ga0314774_1000606_pt1 | contig 27118 bp, 27 predicted proteins | sample MetaGCBIA2018_FD_204515 | JGI IMG/M metagenome (GOLD analysis project Ga0314774, IMG submission 204515) | Cryopeg brine microbial communities from Beaufort Sea near Barrow, Alaska, United States - CBIA 2018 | ecosystem: Environmental > Aquatic > Marine > Coastal | place: USA: Alaska | collected...
AGAGATTGAAACTCTTTCTGGACAAAATCCAGATCGAGGAATTTGATTACAAACTAAGATAAGTCAAGTTGGGTGTGCACGATGTTGTGGCACTAAAATATGTGCACGATGTTGTGGCACTCACCAGCTAAACTCTTGGTCATGGCCGATAAACAAACCTTCATAATTGAACAGAATATCCGCAGAAAAGTCCTCTGGCCTCTCGGCATCATCATCGTCATAAGTTTCGCCGTGTTCCTTATTGTCTCTGACTATTATATGGAGAGCGCGCTGCACAGGCTGCAGAAGACGCAGCTTCAGAATCTGACCAGCCGTTATCACAGCTATATGTTGGAACGGACCAAGCTGATGCGATCCATTATGCAACAATTCAGCCGGGACCCAGCCATGCTCGAAGCGTTCGATCGTCGCGATCGACCCTCCCTGCTACAGCTCTCGACCCCCTATTTAAAGAACTCTTTATCGAACAAAATATTACTCAAATAGGATTGCAGATGGAATTGAGCTCGGCCCGCTCGGCACATTTACCCTCAGAGTGGTGATGCCGATTCACAAACAGAACCGGCTGATTGGCTACCTCGAGTTAGGTGAAGATATCGACCCGATCATCGATCATCTCACATCCGAGGGGAATAATATAATATCCGTTCTGATCTTAAAACAGTTAGTTCATAAGAAGGCCTGGATTGAGGGGCGGCAGCTTTTGGACGAAACAGCGGATTGGGAACTGTTATCTGACTATGTCGTTTCAGGGACCGACGACCCGGAGATCATCAAGGCACTTTCACTCCTCGCGACACCGGCAACGATCAATGACGCCGAAACGGTAGAGATAATTCTGAACAGCAAAATACACCGGGGGAGGTTCCTGAACATGATGGACGTTGGCGGTCGATCTGTCGGCTCCCTGCTGGTACTCCAGGATGTGCAGGAGATATTAAACAACCACAAGAGATCGACGCTGATGATTACCCTCTTCAGCGGACTGATGGCTGTCACCCTGTTCTGGATTGCTTCCAACATCTTGGGGCGGGCTGACCGGAGCCTGAGAATGATTCGTGAACGGTTGGGCGAGGAGAAGAGCGAAGAAGAGAAGGTGCCGGTCACGTTTAAATTCAAACAGGAGCCACCCGACTGACTTGACGCCTTGCCGTCAACCACAACATCGACTATTCTTCGATCAAATAACAGTAGATATTGAGGACAACCTCCATCCGGAGAATCATGTCGCCACAAACGGAAACAGCCCTGATTAAAGCCTGCCATATCCTGTTTGGAGAAGGGCTTTTTATCACCAGGAATTTTCTCTGGTATCTGCAACCGGCCGGCTTGAAGGCGGCCTACAGACAGAAAGTCAAAGAAGCGCATCCTGATCGTTTCAACAACCTCGATCCGGATGTTCGCCAGCAGAAGACTGCTATTTTCCAGGAGATCAACCAATCATACAGTCTGCTCCAGTCATTTTTTCACGAACGTAAGAAGAAGGGGAAACCGATAGAGCCCTCGACGGTTCAGAAGCGTTCAGCCGCGGCTGCACCCAAAGCCACCGCATCGCACACCACATTCCGTCGCGTACCGGAACGGACCCTCGAATTTGGGCAATATCTCTATAATAGGGGATTGGTGACCTACCAGCAGCTGATCGGAGCATTGGTCTGGCAACGGAGGCAACGTCCGGCTATCGGCCAACTGGCGGTGAATTTAGGTTGGCTGAAGGCGGAGGATTCAGATCGGGTCGGCCGGACCCGTGGTACAGCCTACAGACGCTTCGGTGAAAGAGCTGTTCATCTCGGCCTCCTCTCATCGGGCCAAGTTCAGGTGTTACTCAGACATCAAAGCAATCTGCACCAAAAACTCGGTGAATATTTTATCGAGGAAGCCATTTTGTCAAAAGAGGAAGTTGAACATCTGGCAAACAAGCTGGCAGAACATAACCAGCGAATCTTTTTGCGGCAACCTTCTGCCGAAAAAAATCGTGCGTGTTGACAGTAAGTAACGCCCCTTCTACGGTGCCATACTAAAAACATCCATATAGCACTCCCGGTCAGATCAAGTCCGCTTCACGCCCTATTCATTACAACCTGACTCTGAAAGAGCTCGCAGAGCGAGTGGCAATTTACGTGCCGCATCGAGAATAAACTGCCGGAGTTCCTTACGCATGGTCGCATCAAGTTCAGAAAATTCAATTCCGATACCAATCGGCAGGTCCGGGCGCAGATTTTTTTCTTGAGTATTGAGCCACGTCACCTGACCACGGCAACGCGTCGAAGCGGCCGCCCCGGGGATAATGAGTTCCAAGTGAAGAGAAGTCCCGACACTCAGAGGATTCTCAGTGGCAAGATAGAGCCCCCCGTTCCCCACATTAATGGCATAGTCATGCCATCCCAAATCCTCAGTCTGACCATAATGAACCAAAATATTATAGGCTATATGCGGATCGGCCCGGTCGGCCAGGGCGAGCATCTTTTGCGATACGGCGACCAGTTCCCGGCGGTTCAGAGGGCGCGGGAGGACAGCATCACACCCGGCCTGCCAGCAAAGTTCGAGCGTCTCCTCCTCCTTATTTGCGACGAGAATCACCGGCGTTGTAAACAGGGCCGGATGATTCTTGATCAGACGACAACCGACGATACCGTTCTGCTCCAGCATTTCAGCATTCATGATGATCAAATGAGGATGAATCGCTGTCGACATACGGATCGCTTCAGTGACAGATCTGGCGGTGGAGAGTTGATATTCACTCCGATTAAAATAATTTTTTGCCAGGGTCCGCAACAACGGCACATCATCAACGATTAAAATTCGGTACGACAATCCCATCAGAAGGTCTCCGTAAGAGTCAACAGCTCAACCGGAGGAACAGTTGAATAGTGATTTTTTAATAAAGTTGTCAAAAGGAGCCATCCATCCATGATTTAGACTGACTTGGTTCGCGTCTGCTGAATCAGAGCGAGATCGGCCAGAACCAGTGCGGCCATCGCTTCCACGATCGGAACAGCACGGGGGAGAACGCAGGGATCATGACGCCCGGAAGCCTCCAAAATCACTCTGTTTCCCGAAAAATCGACCGTCTCCTGTGGTTGTCCGATCGTTGCCGTCGGCTTGAACGCAACCCTAAAGAGGATTGTTTCTCCATTTGAAATTCCACCCTGAACGCCGCCGGAACGATTCGTGACGGTCCCGAGCCTCTCCCCCTTCATGATAAACGGATCATTGTGCTCGGACCCCTTTAATCGGGTCCCCGCAAATCCACTCCCGAGATCAAACCCCTTCACCGCAGGAATCGACAGCATCGCCTGGGCGAGAAGAGCCTCTATTTTATCAAAGACCGGTTCACCAAGCCCGACCGGCACATTGCGACAAACACAGGTAATGATACCGCCCAAGGAATCGTTTTCAGCCGATGCATCGACGATCACCTGTTCCATCAACTGCGAGGTGTCAAGGTCAGGACAGCGAACCGGCGTCTGGTCAACCTGAGCCCGCGTCAAGCTCTCCGGATCGACAGAGGGAGTATCGATCACGCCGACAGAACTGACATAAGCGACAATTTCGACCCCATACGTTTCGAACAGATATTTTTCGGCGATCGCCCCGGCAGCGACTCTGCCGATGGTTTCTCTGGCACTCGACCGGCCGCCACCACTGGAAGCGCGAACCCCGTATTTCATCTGGTAGGTATAATCGGCATGTGAGGGGCGGGGTATCGTACTCATCTCTCCATAATCGCCCGGCCGCTGATCCCGATTGGCGACCGTCAAGGCGATCGGAGTGCCGAGTGCGACACCCGCTTCTATGCCGGAGAGTATAACAACCTTGTCCGCCTCGTCTCGCGGCGTCGAGAGATGGCTCTGTCCCGGACGACGCCGATTGAGCTGCAGTTGGATATCAGCTTCAGACAGCTTCAAGCCGGGGGGACAACCATCAATAATCGCTCCGACTGCGGCACAATGTGATTCCCCGAAGGTTGTCACTCTGAATAATGTTCCGTAGGTACTCGACACAGGCAGATACTCCAAAATAAGTGTTAACACGAACAGTACGACAATCGCCCCCGGCTGCACAAGAGGGGGATTGGCTTACAGATAAGACAACAATACCAGATTTCCCAGACCGATCAGAAATCCGAGGAGTGCACCGAAGAGATTAATATAGGCAAACTGTTCTTTCATCACTCCGAGCAGAAGATCCTCAACCTGAAGGATGTCGAGTTTATTCACCTTGTCCTCGACCATCTGCCGAACATTCAACGCCGTCAACAACGGCGGAACTTCCCTGCGCAACAGTTCGGACACCTGGCGATAGACCCCTTCGTTTAACTCCTCGCAGAGATCGGCTGGAAAACGTGCCGATAACTTCCCGATAGGGCGTTCGAGTAAACCGAGCAGCGGCGTGTTGATCGCAGCGATGAGCATCGCCACCGAACCCGGCTCACGCAATAAAGACAACAGCCGGGTCGATATCTCCCCGATCGCTCGTTCTCTCCCCCCTTCATGCAAGATCTGATCGAGTAGATCTCCGAACGATTGATCTTTGGTCGCCTGAATCGATCGGTCACACAGCCCGAGCAACGCTTCGACGGTTCTTCGACTCTGAATAAGGGCAATGGCCTGAGTTTTCAGAAAACAGCGAATACCATCAACTTTTTCGTACGACAATCGATCGACAATATCGGCCAATGGGCGATCGAGAAAGGTCGTAATTCTTTCACGCAGCAGCGCTGCGACCTCTGCTTGAGTCTTCTCTTCCCGGAGCCAGAGCGCGATCTCTTCACTCGCCTGATCGAGCATCGCCGGGATCTTTTCATCGAGTTTGTTCATGTTGAGAAACCCGCTCAACAGACCGGTTAAGCCGCCGAGCGAATCGAGAAAATTTCGGATCGCCGACTGGATTTTTTCAAGGAGCCGTAGCCTGAAATCCGGGTCATACAGCATCCCGCCAAATTTTTCCAACAGAGGGGGGACTTCTTTTTCAAGTTGTGACAACAGAGCGTCGACCAGATCCTCGGGGAGGAGCTTACGCATCGGTTGATCGGAGCGCAAGAGCCGATCCGTTCGTTCATCCACAAAAGCACCGACCGACTCTGCCAGCGCGGATGAGTTACAGAGCGCAGTGAGTCGATTGTCGAGATGGTGCCGAAGCCGGTCATACTGCTCCGGTTTCAAACAGCTTTCCAGATCATAAGCGAGCAGCTCGTTAAGCTTTGCCCGGACGAACTGATCAAATTGAATCTCAAAACTTTCACTATTGAGGTAATCTCGACAGGCGACGGCAAGTTTCTCAGACAATCGTTCGATCAGTTCGTCGAAGCGGCTCGAAAAAGGGGTCGGGATGAGCTCTTTCACCAGACCGATATCGCGATCGAGAAATCCGGTCAGTTTGTCAGATACGGCAATCTTCAGCTCCCGACGAAAGGCCTCCCCCTCCAGAGTCTGCACCACATCGCCGGTCGTCAACAGATGACTCCCGACCATTTCGCCCATGCGACGAGCGAGTTCGTGTCTCTGAGAAGGGATGACGCCGGGAGTCAACGGCAGACGAATGCCGAACAGGCGCCAGGGGTGCAAAGGGCGAAACAACATCCGTATCGCGACGTAGTTGGTAACGTAGCCGATAAAACCACCGAGGATGGGTGGAATCAAGTAAGGGAGAAACTCAGTCGTCGTCATATTTTATCCGGGCACCATAAAACAATATAGAATACAAAAAACCATCAGCCGGCGAAACCAGGCTTGACAGTCGTCGCACACAAGCGAATACTATGCAGACCTTTTTGGAGCTGATATGAACGATTACCTGATTCGCATGACATCAAAAGATGGAAATCTCCGTGCCGTGGCTGCGGTGACAACCGATCTCTGTGAAACGTCCCGTAAAATGCAGGGAACTGACCCGACCGCTACGGTTGCTCTGGCGCGCATGGCAACCGGAACCGCCCTGCTCGGAGCCCTTCTGAAGGGAGACCAGCGGCTGGCGATGATTATTGAAGGGAACGGCCCGCTTCAGAAACTGCATGCCGAAACCGATGCTGCCGGGCATCTGCGCTGCTCGGTCAAACAACCGCTGGCAGCGCTCCCACCACGTGATAATCGCTTTGATGTATCCGGGGCCGTCGGTCGAGCCGGGTTCCTCAGTGTGATTAAAGATCTCGGTCTCAAAGATCGCTACAGAGGAACAGTCCAACTTCAGACCAGTGAAATCGGTGAAGACCTCGCCTACTATCTGACAACCTCTGAGCAGACCCCCTCTTCGGTTTCTCTCGGCGTCAGCCTCTCCCCCTCGGCAGAGATTCAGGCGGCCGGAGGATTACTGGTACAAGCACTCCCGGGGTGTACCGAGGAGATTCTCGACACCGTCGAGAAACAACTGATGACCCTCTCCTCCCTTTCAGGGGAGATCCTGGCCGGCAAAACACCCGAGCAGATTTTAACCACCCTCTTCGGCGCGATCCCGTTCACTCTCTATGAACGAATTCCATTGGCATTCCGTTGCAACTGCAACCGTAAACAGATTGAGGGGATTCTGCTCTCCCTCGGTCAGGACGAACTAAGCGCCACAGCGTCCGGAGATGAACCGGTCTCGGTGACCTGCGAGTACTGCCGCAAAACTTACGACTTCTCTCCGACCGAGGTCGCCGCTCTTCTGAATTGAAAACGGATCTCCAGCGGTGCTCCGGCACTCTGATCAATCTTAAGCTTTAACCGGTCGGAGGTGACCCCCCGATGTTTAAACAACAGCGCCAGAAGCTCCAGGCGCTTCTCGGCCAGCGTCCGGTCGTAATCAATCGTATGCCCGGAGGAGCGTACCGTCGCCTCACCAATAATATCTGAGTCCTGCAGCATCCAACTTATCAGAGGAGCCACGACTTCCATTCCGCCGGGAAAGGTGAGAACCGACCCCGAAGCAAACAACACTTCATCAGGATAGGAGAGAGTCAGCGTCGGCAGATCAACCACCGCTCCAGGGAGTGCCAGCAACTGTTGCTGCAAGAGAGCCACATCCATGTGTCTCTCTGTGGGACCGTTAGCGGCAACGCACCCCGCTAAAAGAGAGATAAAAAGTAGCGCCAAAATTTTAGTGAGAGATAGCTTCATAGTGTCGATAACTATAGCAGAACTTCTTTTACAAAAATAGCCGTTAGACCTTAAATCGGGTCCGACCCCACTCACTCTTCCTCGTCAGTTCCGACAATTTCTCCGATCAAATCGTACTCAGATGAATCCGTAATTCGCAAGGCGACGATATCCCCGACTTCGGCCCGACCCGCCGTGATATAGACCTGCCCATCGACATCCGGAGCCTGCCTGACACTCCGGCCGCGCAGCAGCAACTCGGTCTCCTCACTGAACCCCTCAACCAGAACCGGCTCAACCCGGCCGACCAATTCACGGTTTTTACGAAACGAAACCCGGCTCTGTGCCTTCATCAGCTTGTGATAACGCGCCCTTTTAATCCGAACCGGAACCTGATTTTCCAAGGCTGCGGCCGGCGTCCCTTCTTCTCTGGAATAACGAAACACGCCGACCCGCTCAAACAGCCCCTCGTTAACAAAAGCGAGAAGTTTATTGAACTGAGCATCGGTCTCATCCGGGAAACCGACGATCAGCGACGTCCGCAGGGTCACCTCTGGCAGACGCTGACGAATACGCGCAAGGAGTTCACGGATCGCCACTTCATCAACACGGCGACTCATCATCGTCAGGATTTTATCGTCAATATGCTGCAGCGGCACATCGAGATAGTTGCATATTTTCTCCTCAGTAGCGATCAGATCGAGCAATTCATCAGTAATGCCATCCGGGTACGCGTACAGAATGCGCAACCACTGCAACTTTTCGATTTTAACCAGTTCGCGCAGGAGTGGGACCAGCTGGCTACAGTCGCTGCTGTCGAGACCATAGGCGGTCACATCCTGTGCAATCAGATTAATCTCCTTGACCCCTTCTTCGACCAGGCGCTCAACCTCGGCGACAACGGATGCGATCGTCCGCGAGCGAAGAGTCCCACGCACTTCCGGGATAACACAAAACGAACAACAATTATTGCACCCTTCAGCGATCTTGACGTAGGTGGAATAAAATGGAGAAGATCTGAGCCGCGGAGACTCATGATCATAAAGATAATCCGGCGTGCCGATCTGCTGTGGCGAAGCGGCGGGATCCCACCCCTCGATCAATTCGACGATTCGCGGCGCATCCCCGGTGCCGATAAACAGATCGACCTCCGGAAGTTCCTTGGCCATATCATCGCGATACCTTTGCGGCATACAGCCGGCCACGATCAGGAGACGACACCGTCCGGTCTCTTTGTGCTCGGCGATATCGAGAATGGTCTCGACCGACTCCTCTTTCGCTTCTTCGATAAAGACACAGGTATTGACGACTATAATATCCGCGCTCGCCTCATCGGTGGTAACTTCATAGCGATCGGCCGGAAGATGACCGAGCATCACCTCGGCATCGACCAGATTTTTGGCACAGCCGAGACTGACCAGACTAACTTTCTGTTTCTTCACGTGTAACCGTCCTTTTCCAAAACGGAGCCACGACCAAGCTGATCGCTAACCCCGGATATATTAAATAAAACCCCGGGACTTGCCCCTCCGGGGTATTTCAACATGATCTTTTGACTCTGATCAGTAGCCCATCTGACTCCCTGGCGGTCGTACCACATCGACACCCGCCGGCAGAATATAATTAAAAAAGCTGTCGCTCATGCCGCGATTGAGCCGCATCCTTTGCTGATCAAACCGGATCAGAGTGACATTATCATTCGGATCGACAGCCCGTGTCGAGACAATGGGAAAACGCTTTCCGGTCACATTCCTGTTCGTGTAATCCTGCACTGCATAACGATCGACCACCACCGTCAGGCTCTGAATCGTCGACGTGGTCCGCTTTGGCGTCAGGTAGAGGATGTAATTGTTGTCAGCGTCACGACTCGGAGAGGCCCAGCGAATGTGGAAATCCCGGGAAAGGTTTCCTAATCCGGTCAGAAAAGTCAACGGACTGTCAGGCTGCTGGTCCGAGACCTGTTCGAGTTCGGTCTGAATCACCTGATTGTTCTCCGGGATATAGGCCCAAAAGGTTTTTCCATTCGAGACGATCTCTTGACGGGTCGGGAAATCATACTCCCAGCGGAAACTGACCCGGGGAACCCGATCGGTGCGCGGGTAGTCGAACTTCAGCATCACCCGCCCCCCCCCTTCCTGGACCCGGTCGAGTGAAGCGATCGTCGACTCCTGGGTAAATTCGGTCTCAATATCATGGATCGCACCGGCATCCGGAGTGCCGACCTTAAACGGGGTCTCCAGAGCCAATATAACATCTTGAACAGTCTCTGCTGCTGCGGGCAACGCCAATAGAGAGAACGCTAAAAGAAGGGCGGTACGGTAAAGTATTAATTTCATAGTCTATCTCCTTTAAATACTGAAAACGGAGCGGTTCAAACAAAAAATTCTCACTAAAAAATGGCTGATCAACCAGCAAATCAAACCGACATTTAAAAATATTTTTCCCGCTTGTTTTCGCGCACAGACCGAACCAGAACCTGGCCTGTGGTGAGATCAAATTCCAGGGTTCGGCCAAAACTACCGCCGGTATCTTCTGCAACCAAAGGGATCCCTATCGTGACAAGGGTCTCTTTGGCCACGCGGATATTACGTTGGCCGATCGATTCTTTATCGACTGTTTGCAGCTCAGCAAACATATTCGCTCCACCAAAAAGCTTGGCAACCAGATTCTTTTGCCGACACCCTTTTGTAATAAGATCAGCGAGCATCATCTCGATTGCGGTGGTCACAAACTTGGTTTTGCATTCACTCACCATTCCTGGCCTCGGTTGCGGCAAGAGGGTATGTGCCATACCACCAGACTGAGACTCGGCGTCGTAGAAAATAATACCGAGACAAGAGCCGAGCCCATAGGTGATCAGCATCCCTGGCGACGATAAGGTTTTGTATTCCGAGATCCCGACTCTCTCCTTTTGACTCAATGCGCAGCTCCAATCGCATCGATCAAAACCTTTAATGAGGCAGGGTCCGGAAGAAGGAAAAAGCGCCCGGCAATCACATCAGCACCCGGCCGCCGTCCTTGAAACTCGGTTTCGATCATGAGCGCCTGGTCACCGGTTTCACTCAACTCGATCAGCAGGTAGTCGATGACCGCACCGGCCATATCGTGGGAAAAAGCCGGAATTGACGGAATTAACATCAGATTCAACAGATTCCCCATCGCCCCTAAGTAAGACGACGCCAGAATATTACCGACCTCCTTCAAGGTCGATTCAGCCATCTCATCGAACCTCGGTCCGTAATCGGCTCGCCCGAGAAGTTGATTAACAAGGCGGTGGGCAGACTGATCTGGAAAAACCAGAAGGATAGTCCCACAGGCATCACCCTGAATCCGCATCGTAATGCCGACCACCACCTGCTCCGGACCACCGATTAAATCCGGGACATCGACAATATTCGCCAGAGTGACCGACGGGACATGCAGCTCAACCGTATCGGCAACCATCTGCGACAACGCTGTTGCAGCATTCCCCATGCCAACGTTACTAATTTCGCGCAAAGCATCCAGATGCTCTTCAGTCAGCTTTGTGAAGGTCATCATTTCTCCGTTTCTGGCTCAAGTGCGTTTGTTTCATCAGAGAAGAGGGCATGCGGATCGATAATAAACATAACGCGACCATCCCCCTTGATTGTTGCTCCGCTGACCCCTGGGAGCTGATTCAGTGATGAAGGGAGTGACTTTATGAAGGCTTCGCGTTGCCTGGAGAGTCGATCCACCATCAGACCTATTTTTCGACCCTGACTTTCACAAATAATCAGATGAACAATCGAGATCTTATCATTTTGCTCTGGCAAATGGAGCAGACGATTAAAGGAATAAAGAGGAATATGTTCATCATCGACCAGCAATAGCGGCTCCCCCCCGGAAAACTGAATATCGTTTGTCTCAATATCGAGGGTCCGCAAAACTCTCGACACAGGGAGTCCAACCTCCTCCCCGGCGCACTCAACTATCAGAATGTTGATGATCGCCACGATGAGGGGCGCCTTCATCAAAAATCGGGTTCCGACGCCGACTTCAGAATCAATTTCCAACATGCCGCCCAGCCCTTCGAGGGCAAATTTAACCACATCCATTCCGACCCCACGACCTGATGTTTCGGAGACGGAGTCGCGGGTCGAAAAGCCGGGTTGACAGATCCATTGCAGCACCTTGCGTCCAGACAGCTCTTTGGCCTGAGCCTCATTCAGCAGACCCCGCTCAACGATTTTATTCCGGATTATCTCAGGATCGATCCCTTGGCCATCATCTGCGATTTCGATCATCGCCATATCTTTTTCCCGCCAGGCTTTAATCGCGATTGTTCCCTCTTGCTCTATCCCGTGATCGACCGCATTACGCACCATATGAACAAGGGGATCGGACAACGCTTCAAGGATCGTTCGATCGAGCTCCAGCCCCTCGCCACTGATCTCCAGGCGAACCTTTTTGCCACTCTTCTGACAGTGGTCGCGCACCAGGCGCGGCAAGTTGGCCGTGATGCTCTCCAGCGGCGTCATTCGAACCTGCAGAACGTGATGATGCAGATCACCAACCAGACGGGTCAAGAGATCCAGTCCTTCATTAACATCCTTCCAATCGCCCGCCTTCGCCGCCGACTGCAACATATAACGGTTGGTAATCAGCTCTCCGGTCAGGTTTATAAACTGGTCGAACAGTGCCGTACGAACCCGGACCGTACGCGAATCTTCATCCCGCAAAGCGCTCTTTCGACGATCCGATTGAAAAGAAACCTGTTTGATATCAGCCATTCCGATGAGTGATTTTGAGATTTCTTCTTCACTACCTCCACTTTTCAACCAGACAGAAAGTTGACGAACCGGAAACCCCTGCTGCATTTCGGCAAGGGTTGGTTTACACGATTCGACCTGACCCGACATGCGCAACACTTCCAGAATAAGCAACGCCCGGGCAGACGGTGCCAGGGCCTCGCTGGTCAGATCAATAACCACTTGAACGTCCTGCAACGCCTCCACCAAAGGTGCCGACGTCGCCCCTTTTGCCTGTTGTTTTTCTGCCGACACCGGGAGCACGGTCGTCGGCTCGACCAGACCGGCAATAAAAGCTGACACATCCCGTTCAGCCGTACCATTCGAGATATCGGCCAACAACCCTTCGAGCAGATCGACACCGGCTAAAAGCAGGTCGATCGCCTCCGGCGGCACATTTCCAGTGTTACGAAAACCAACCATCAAATCTTCGAGATGATGTGCCAGACCGGCGGTCGCATCAAACCCCATGGACGCAGCCATCCCTTTAATAGAATGAGCTTCACGAAACAACGCATCGATCCCGTCCCGATCAGACGGATTCTGCTCCAAGGCAACCGTCAACTGGCTCATATGGCGCAGATGTTCCTCGGTTTCAGTCAAGAACAGATCGTGATATTGGGACATGTCCATCGTGGGCCCTAAACTTTTTAATTCTCAAAAAAAGAGTGTACGGTCAAACACCAAAAACGCGACGAACAACATCGAGAACACGGTCTTCTTTAAACGGCTTCACAATGAAATCCTTAGCGCCGGATTGCACCGCTTCCACCACCAGAGCATCCTGCCCCAGAGCACTACACATCACTATTTTTGCATCGGTATCGAAGGCCTTGATCTCCTTCAACGCTTCGATACCGCTCTTTTGCGGCATGACAATATCCATGGTCACCAGGTCGGGTTTAAGCTCTTGGTATTTTGCAATCGCCTCATCACCATTGGCTGCCTCGCCGACAATGGTATGTCCAGCCTTGATAAAAATATCTTTCAACATGCTACGCATAAACAGGGCATCATCCACAACCAGCACCCGTACTCCCATAAGCTCCTCCAGAATTTCTTATATTTGGCTAGTATTTAGTTCTTCAATCAGAGTTGAAATATCCAACATATTAACAACCAGACCTTCATAGTCATAAAGATTTTTTATGAACTTATTTTTAGTTTCCTGCCGACACGGCAGACAAGCGTTGGCATCATAATAAACGATCCGGAAAACTTCCGTTACGCCGAGCGCGATCCCCTCCTTGCCAGGGGGCATGATGACGACCTTGTTCACCGTCATCAACGTCTCGATATCGAGATACCTCCCAAGATCAAGGACCGGCATAACATTCCCGTGAAAGTTCATCGCCCCCATCAACCAGACTGGCGCTCTCGGTATAAAGTCGAGCTGCGGCATTTCTGAAATCTCCTGAATACGTGAGATTTCCAAACCGAACCATTCACTACCGAGTCGAAAAATTAATACCTGTCTCATGATTAATCCGAAGACTCACTATTTTCCAGCTGAAAGAGTTTAACCTTATCGATCAGGCTTTCGGCATATCGGGCCAGATCCTGCGCTGAATGCGCCATCTCTTCCATGGATGCTGATTGCTGTTCCGTAGCGGCCGACCCCTCCTCTGTCGCCGCAGCATTATCGGAGACGACCTGTGAGATATCATCAATGGCACCGACCAGATAATGGGCCCCTTCGAGCTGCTTGTTCGAGAGCTCAGTAATAGAAAAAGCCTTGCTCTGCGCATTAACCGCTGTATCGATAATCTCACTAAAAGCGGTACTGGTCAGATCGATAGCCTTCTTCCCTTTATCCATCTCTTCAATGCTGGCCCGTAATGATTTTTCTACACTCAACCCATCCCCTTGTACATTCCCTATCAGTTGAGTAATTTCACCAGCCGAGTCCGCAGTCGAATCAGCCAGCTTGCGAATCTCCTCCGCGACCACTGCAAAGCCACGCCCATACTCACCGGCCCTGGCCGCTTCAATCGTGGCATTCAACGCCAGCAGATTGGTCTTCTGTGCCACAGAGTTAATCACATCGACAATCTTGCTAATCTTTTGCAATTGACCACCGAAAGAGACGACCTGTTCGCCACTCTGCTCAACATCGAGCAGGATTTGTTTCATCCCTTCCATTGTGCGACGAGCGGTCTCCCCCCCCTGCTGTGCCGTCGACACGGTCAGGTCGACCGCCTCAAGAACCTTTCCGGCCGCTGCAACAACCAACTCAGTACTCACCTCCATCTCTTTAATCAAACGCGAGGTTGTCTCGACCGTCTCAGCCTGAGATTCAGCTCCACGACTGATTTGCTCAACAGTATTAGAGAGTTCATGACTCGAAGCCGTCATCTCCTGCGCCGTCGCCGACAGCCCCTGAGCGGAATCTGCAACCTGCCCGGAAGAGACCCGAACTGCCCCGACCAATTCACGTAAATTATTATTGACCTTGTTCAGGGAGAGGGCCAGATCATAGGTCTCATCGGGAAAAACAGTATCGCGCAGACGAACTGACCGGGAGAGGTCGCCGGAGCTAATCCGCTCCGCAGCCTCACGCAAAACGCGAATATTGTTGGTAAACACGCGAGAAAACAAGCTGCCGAGAATCAACCCGACCAGCAGGGCGCTACCGACGGAAAACACTTGATGCCACCAATACGCCTCAAGTCCGAGCAGCGGGACGAGCAGATTGAAACCGACGACAGAGGCGACGACAAGGATAAAGCCCATGGTAAATTTGTAAGAGATTTCTACGCGCATTTATTCAGCTCCTTCGGTTATTTCCATCGACTTTGGCAGCAGACTAAAGAACCGCGTCGCCCCTTTCGGGGGCGGCGACACAGCGGTAAATCCGTTCAACCGGACATTCTGTCCGGTAAAGGGAGCGGACATCTTCAGCCACCGTTTCAGCACGACCGAGAACCAGAAACCCGTCCGGTCCCAACGACCTGGCAAAACGAGTTAAAATTTTTGACTGTTCCTCGCGTGAAAAATAGATCATAACGTTACGGCAAAATATCAGGTCCACTTGCGGATACTCCCGATCATCCAGAATATTCTGATGTTCAAACTGGACATGTTCCCGTATTTTTCTATCGAGTCGGAATCGCAACCCGTCAAACTGCTCGAAGTATTTCTGGCGTACTGACAGCGGCACCTCAGCCAGACGCTGAGCATCATATTCGCCCGTTTTCGCCTGCGTCAGAATCTGCGTGCTCACATCGGTTGCCAGAATCGAGACATCAACCTGCGACAACGGCTGATCCTGTAACAGCAAGGCAAGTGAATAAGGCTCCTCGCCACTCGAACAACCGACACTCCAGATCTTTAATTCAGTTTCACGATTACGCCGTTTTCGTTCCAATAATTCCGGCAGAATTTTTTGTTCCAGCTCAAGAAACGTCGATGGATTGCGAAAAAACTGCGATACATGAATGGTTAGAATGGCTAACAACGCATCCAACTCATCGTCGTCGAACCGAAGTAGCTCAACATAATCAGTAGAATTCGAAAAGCCTCGAGCTCGAATGCGGCTGGCAATACGCCGCTTGATACACCTATCCTTGTAACTATCGAGACCAAAAGCACGCCGGGAGAGGAGGACCTCACCGATCTTTAGATAATCGGCATCGAGGAAATCGCTTCCGACAAAAGGTTTTGCAGTCTGTTTCATCTTTTCATCAAAAAGCGTCATAAAATAAGTATCGCACTCCCGACATCAAAAGAAGCGACGAGCCAAAGCCCCCCTTCACGACAAAACAGCCGCTCTTTACAATACATGATTATGTGCCATCAGAAAAGTGTTTGTAGCCCCTGTGCAGTGGCAAAGGATACATATTTCCATTATATTCCAGGACGAACTCCTCTGCAGCCATTGAAATGGTCCCGATCCGGGTTATCGGCAAGCTGTTTTCCGATGCAATCCGGGCGATTTTTCCTTCTGATTCCGGCGTTGCCGTAAACAGCAATTCGTAATCCTCGCCACCGGTCAAAGCCCGATCAAACAGCCGAGAATCCTCATCACCGGTCGCTCGCAAAGCCGACGACAGAGGAAGTCGATCGACCTGAATACAGGCCCCTACCAGCGATGCCTTAAGAATATGGCCCAGATCGGCCAGCAGACCGTCCGAGACATCTATCATGGCGGTAGCAATCCCGCTTCGTGCCAAGGCTCGCCCGGCCTTGACCCGAGCGGTCGGTTCAAGATGCCGATTAAGCAACTCCGGCGGGAGCGCACGTCCTTCACCCAACCATTGCAACGCCAGCGAGCTATCACCAAGAGCTCCTGTCACATAGAGACCGTCGCCGGGCTTTGCCCCAGACCGCCGAACCACTTCAGTTGCCGGAGCACTCCCGAGGGCGGTCACGCAGATCGACAGTCCGGCCTGAGAAGAAGAGGTATCGCCACCGGCAAGCACCGCTCCGCTGTCGTGGCAGACCTCCAGAAACCCCTCAAAAAAGAGATCGATATCTTCCGCAATCAGATCGGCCGGTATAGCGAGGGCCAAAAAAAGAGCCCGTGGGGTCGCTCCCATAGCCGCTAAATCACTCAGATTGACCGCAGCAGATTTGCGTCCCAAAGAGAGGAGACCGGTCCAATCGCGACGGAAATGAACCGACTCAATCAGCATGTCGGTCGTGGAGAGCAACAGCTCTCCCGGCGGCAGTTGCAGAATGGCGCAATCGTCACCGATCCCGAGCTGCACAACCGGCGAAGCCTGACATCGCTCCTTGATTTGCGTAATAATCTCGAATTCTCCCCGCACCGACCGACTCATTTGCCCTCCATAAGGGCCGCTGCAAACACTTGATCAATCCGATCGACAAAAACAAATGCTATTTTGTTGCGAAGATGCGCCGGGATCTCATCCAGGTCCTTCCGGTTGCGTTCCGGCACGATCAAGGTTGTTATTTCTGCCTGTAAAGCCGCCAAAACCTTCTCCTTCAGACCGCCGATCGGCAACACCTTACCGCGCAATGTTATCTCGCCCGTCATGGCGACATCCTTCCGAACAGAGCGACCGGTCAGCGCCGACACAAGTGCCGTCGCCATGGTCACCCCGGCACTCGGTCCATCCTTGGGGATCGCTCCGGCCGGCACATGAATGTGAATATCGGTCCGCTCAAAAAAGTCAGGAGAGATCGTCAACTCCGCCGCATGGGCCCTGGCGTAAGAGAGGGCGGCCTGGGCACTCTCTTTCATGATTTCACCAAGATGTCCGGTCAAGAGGAGCGTCCCCTTCCCCTGCATGACATGCGCTTCGACCTGCAGCAACTCGCCGCCGACGTCGGTCCAGGCGAGACCGTTCACCAGACCGACTTCGTTACTCTGGCGTTCTTCATCAGGAAGAAAACGGATTGGACCGAGAAATTTATCGAGCATACTGGCATTCACCCGGACCGAAGTGGTCGTACCGGATGCTAATTTTCGGGCGACTTTCCGACAGACTGAGCCGATTTCACGCTCTAGGTTGCGCAGACCGGCCTCAGCGGTATAACCGGTGATCAGGCCTTTCACCGCATTGTCTGAAATTTTGAGCTGTTCAGGCAACAGACCGTTCGCCTCAATCTGTCTCGGGATCAGATATTTACGCGCGATTGATAACTTCTCGTCGGCCGTATATCCAGCCAGACGAATCACCTCCAACCGGTCACGCAGAGCTGACGGAATCGAATCGAGTACATTCGCCGTAACGATAAACAGGACCCGGGAGAGATCAAACGGGAGATTGATATAATGATCAGAAAAAACGTTATTCTGCTCCGGGTCGAGCAGTTCCAGCAGGGCGGCGGAGGGGTCACCGCGATAATCGTTACTGAGCTTGTCGAGTTCATCGAGCATGAAGACCGGGTTGTTGTTGCCCGCCTGCTTGATCCCCTGAATAATCCGTCCCGGCATCGCCCCGACATAGGTTCGGCGATGGCCGCGAATTTCGGCTTCATCCCGGATTCCTCCGAGGGAAATTCTGACAAAACTGCGCCCGAGAGCGCGGGCAATCGATTTACCGAGGGATGTTTTCCCGACCCCGGGTGGTCCGACAAAACAGAGGATCGGCCCCTTCATGTTTTTTTTCAGTTTGCAGACCGCCAGAAACTCCAGAATCCGCTCCTTGATCTTTTCCAGATCAAAGTGATCTTCATCCAGCACCTTTCGGGCCGCATCGAGATCGAGATTATCGGGACTCTCCTTCGCCCAGGGGAGATCACACAACCAGTCGAGGTAGGAAAAGACGGTCGAATACTCTGCCCCCTCCGGATGCATCGACTCAAGGCGGCGGAGCTGCTTGTCCGCTTCTTTTTTTGCCAGTTCCGGCAGACCAATCTCGGCCATCCGCGTACGAAAATCGGCAACATCCTCAGCGCGCGTATCCGCCTCACTAAGCTCGGACTGAATCGCCCGAAGCTGTTCACGCAGGAAGTATTCTCGCTGAGATTTTCCCATCTCCTCCTTGGCCTGGGTCTGAATCCTGTCTTGAACCAGCACCAACTCCAACTCTCTGGCGAGTCGATCCTTGACCCGCAAGAGACGTTCAACCGGGTCGTTAATCTCCAGAATCGCCTGCGCTTCAGCGACCTTAAGATCGATATGACTCGCCACCAGATCGGCCAACCCTCCGGGGACTTCAATATTATCGAGTATATTCAAGACATCACTCGGGGGTGTTCGCCCGTAGGAAGAGATCTGCGACAACTGTTCACGTACGGTTCGCATCATCGCTTCCGTCTCGATCGTGTCGGGGGGGGAGGGCAATTCTGCCACCGGTTCGAGTCGAACCACAAAATGAGGGGATTCAGCCAGAAATGAGTCAACCCGGGCCCGGGCCACACCCTGGACCAGAACCTTGACCCGACCATCGGGAAGCTTGAGCATCCGCATGATCATAGCGACCGTGCCGACCTCATAAATATCAGCCGACACAGGGGCCTCCTGCGTCAATTCACGCTGCGATGCCAGAAAGATAAGGCGATCGCCGGCCAGGGCAGCATCGACCGCTGAGAGCGATTTTTCACGCCTGACAAACAGCGGCAGGATCATATAAGGGAAAACAACCAGATCCCTGACCGGAAGTAAGGGGAGGGTTTCCGGCAGGCTGCTCATCAATTTATCCAGGCCGATGTCCACGAGCGGCTCCTTTTCAATCGGGGAAAGGAATCTGTTTTACATGTTATTTAGGCAGGAAGAGAGCCAGCTGTCAAGCGACCCCACCTGACCAACAACGCCGAGTTGACGGTCATTTGCGCCAGAATGTCGGAAAAAAGAGGACGAGAACCGTAAACAGCTCGAGACGACCGAGCAGCATACAAAACATCAAAACCGTTTTGCCAAAAGGGGCAATATGACAGAAGTTATCCGTTGGACCGACGCTGCCGAGTCCTGGACCGATATTCCCCAATGTGGAGATAACGGAGGCTCCGGCGGAGACCAGGTCCATCCCTGACGCCGCCATCAGAAACGAGGCAATAACAAAAACGGCCATATAAAGAGCAAAAAAACCGAGGATTGATTGCATCACATCGCGGCCGACCGGTCGATTGCCGAGCTTGACCAGACGGACCGCGCGCGGATGAATAAGACGAAACAGCTGAACGTGGGCATGCTTGAACAGCAACAGGATACGCGCGACCTTCATCCCGCCTGCGGTCGACCCGGCGCAGCCGCCGATAAACATCATGGCGACCAGCAGGTACTGAGAGAGAACCGACCATTGCTCATAGTCGGCCGTACCAAAACCGGTCGTCGTCAAGATGGAGACCGCCTGAAATGAGCTGAACCGCAAATTGTCGAACAGAGAGTCATAAACGGCGCCCTGATTCAGCACCATCAGGAGTAGAATCGATCCGGTCGTAATCCCGAGATAGATGCGGAACTCTTCGTTTTTCCAGAACTCGGTGAGACGACCACGCAGGGCCTGATAGTGGAGGAAAAAGTTAACCCCCGCCAGAAACATAAAGAGTGTAATGACGCCATCTATATAGGGACTGTCGTAGGCGCCAACCGAGATGTTGCGCGAGGAAAAACCACCCGTCGCCAGAGTCGCGAAGGAATGGCAGAGCGATTCAAAAAAACTCATCTTACCGAGCATCAGCAGGACAACTTCGACCGCCGTCAGCAAGACGTAAACGCCCCAGAGCAGTTTCGCTGTATCCTGAATGCGCGGCTTCAGTCGATCGGCAGTCGGACCGGGAACTTCGGCCTTAAAGAGCTGCATCCCGCCGACACCGAGCATCGGCAGAATCGCCAGCGACATGACGATAATTCCCATACCACCAAGCCATTGCGTTAAAGCCCGCCAGAGGAGCAGACTCTCCGGCAGACTCTCCACTTCGGCAAGTATCGTCGCTCCGGTGGTGGTAAAACCGCTCAAGGTTTCAAAACTGGCATTGAGAAATGACGGAATCGCGCCACTGAAATAGAACGGCAGAGCGCCAAACAGGGCATAAAACAGCCAACTGAAGGTGACGATAGCAAAGCCGTCGCGCAACGACAGATCCCGCTCACTTCGACACTCCTTAAACAGGGCAAACCCGGCGGTAAAAGTCACAATAGCCGAGAGCAAAAAGGAAAGGTAGGCTCCGTCATTGTAGTAGAGCGCGAACGGGACCGGCAGCAGTAGCGCCACCGACAGAAACAGGAGCAGTGCCCCGAGAATACGTAGCGTTAGCAGGATGTTCATCTAGGCAAAAAACCTCTCAACCTTGCCGACCGCTTCGGGCAGGGCGAAGACAACGACTCGATCGCCACTCTGCAGGGCACAAGTTCCATCCGGGATCTGATAGACCCCTTCGCGAACAATCGCCCCGATAATGGCTCCGACCGGAAAATCGAGTTCACTCAGCGGTCGGTCGAGCATACTGCTACCGCTGGAGACCTGAAGTTCCAGCACCTCTGCATTGCTCCCTTCGATCGCCGCAACCGAGACGATATCACCCCGACGCACATATTTAAGAATGGCACTGGCAGCGGCTATTCGGGGAGAGATACAGGCATCGATGCCGAGAGTTGGGGCGAGACCGAGCATCTCCGGGCTGTTGACCAGCGTTAACGTACGTTTGGCGCCATGCTGTCGCGCCAACAGAGAGCTGAGGATGTTCGTCTCATCACTATCTGTTACGGCGATATAAACTTCCGCTACCTCAACCCCTTCATTGATCAAAGTGCTGATATCGGTCCCTTCGGCATGAATCACCATGCCGCGCTTCAATTCGGCCGACAGCAATTCACATCGTTCTTCGTTGCGGTCGATCAAACGGACATCGAAATTCTGCTGTTCCAAGTTTTTCGCGATCCGCAGTCCGATCCTGCCGCCACCAAGAATAAAGGCGCGGCGGCGCTTGCTCGCCCCCCCCTCTTCTTGCTTCAGCATATACTGTATTGCCGGTAGATCCTTCGTCGCAGCGAAGATAAAAATTCTGTCACCGGCCTGAATGATATCGTCGCCGCGCGGCACCAGAGTCTTGCCGTTGCGGGTAATGGCGGTGACAACAAACCGGTAAATCCCACGAATTTCCCCCAGTTCACGCAAGGTCAGATCACATAACGGGCTATCTGGCTCAATTCGGTAGCCGAGAAACTGCACCTGTCCCTCAACGAATTCGGCGACATCAAAAGCTCCGGTTCGGCAAGCAATTTTACCTATTTCATCGGCCACTGCATCATTCGGGTTAATTAGCAGATTGATACCGAGCTTCTCTTTGGAGAGGATAGCACCCTGCCCGGCATATTCGATGCTCTTAACCCGGGCGATCCGTGTTTCAACCTGGTACTCGCGTGCCAACAGACAGGCGAGGATGTTCACCTCATCAAGATCTGTAACGGCGATAAAAATGTCTGTCTCTTTTATTCCAGCCTGCTCCAGAGTCTCAGCACTGACGCCGTTGCCGACGATTCCGAGAACATTAAGACGGTCTTCGGCCCGGCGGAGGTTTTCATCACTCCGATCAATCAGCGTCACTTCGTGCCCCTCAATCGAGAGCCGCTCGCTAAGAAAATAACCGACCTGACCGGCACCGACAATAAGAATACGCATAGTTTCTGATTCACTTTCGTAGCGGATAGAGCATTACTGACAGAAGCCAAATCAAAATCGCATACTTCGATCAATTGCGCAAGCCTGTGCCAGCCAGATTTTGACGATAAAAACAGTGACAATTAGCAACACTTGACTTCAGTCGTCAATGATTTTAATCTCCATCAACTGTTCAACAATTTAGCAAAAAGCAAGGTGATCAATATGGATTGCGAGCTTCTGGAAACATGTGGTTTTTTTCCAAAAATACAGCAATAGCCTCGACCTGGCGTGCCGTGGGTTCATCAAAACATTCTGCAGGGGAGGCGAGATGGATAAGTGTAAGCGCAAGCTCTACCGCGCTGAGCACAGTAAACCGCCGGAAGCCGACATGATGCCGAGTGGGCAGGTGATGCCGAAAATCTATAAAATTTAGATTAAAAAAAAGAGAGGCGCAAATTGCGCCTCTCTTTTTGACCTCACAAAACTCAATTCGCCGGGGAATCTTCCTCCTTCTTATACATCCTGAAGACTTCAGCCAACTCTTTTAACCGCTCGGACAAAATTTCCATTTCATCGATATCTTTCACATTCGCCTCGACTTTTTCCTTGTTCTGGAGCAACCGCGACTCGGAATTTGCGATCAGATCGTAGATCATTTTAACATTTCTGGCTTGATATTGGACCGCGTTGTTAACCGACTGAATCTGTATTTCTCGCTCCGCCAATCCACGATCAAATTCACGATTAGCCCGAACGTGTTCATTCATCCCAAAGGTAATCTGATCGGCGGCCGCTTTCATTTCGAGCGTTCCGTCCTGAATCCGTTGAATAGAAGTCAATTGTTCGTTCATCGCATTCGATATCGCCTGTACCGAATGCAGGCTTTCCGAAACATCGTCCAGCAGAGTATGGGCACGCACCGACTGCTCATCGGTCTGGTCCGCAATCCTCTGAGCCATAGACGACGACTGCTCCGAGCTCCCCATAATCTGCCGCAAAGCGCGGCCAGTCTCGATCGACAACAGTTTTCCTCGGGAAATCCTTGTGGCCGTCGTCTCAACCGCTGCCGTCATCTCTGTCGTATCGGTCTCAATCGTCGTGATTATATTATGAATGCCTTGAGCGCTGACCGTCGTCCTCTCTGCCAAGTCCCGGATTTCACCGGCCACAACCGAAAATCCTTTCCCTTCGGCACCAGCTTTGGCGGCGATAATGGCGGCATTAAAAGCGAGCAGTTCCGTATCAGAAACAAGGTCCCTGATCACATCAATTATCTTACTGACCTCTGCCGTCTGCAGAACCAGACGCTGCATCACTTCTGTCGACTTACGACTCTCCTCCTCGATCCTATCCATCTCTTCGATCGATTCATTCATGACATCGAGGCCACTCTTGGCATCTTCGTGAACAGTTTTGGTCGCCGCAACACTCGAAACAGCCCCTTCACGGATGGCGCTTAATGCCTGCTCTATCATACGGAGGTCGTCCAACGCTCCAGACGACCGCATCGAGACAACGGAAGTCTTCTCGGTCACCTCGCGACTGCTCGATGCCATCTCATCAACCGATGCGGTCGTCTCAATAAACTTGGCATTCGAATGTTCCATAGCATCCGCCATCTCTTTGAGCGAAGCAAACAGTTCCCTGGAGGAGGCCGCCTCATTTTGCGTGCGCCCCGACAAAACATCCATCTGCTCGGCAACATTACTATGCTGCTCTTCCATTTCGGCAACCATCTCCCGATTGCTGGTTGCCGCGCGGAGTCCTTCTACCGCCCGTTCGGCCAGATAAGCACTCCGTTTCGCCAGAATATTATGATGCGGAGCCAACTCTTCGATCGTATCAAATATAGTCTCGACCAGCAGTTCGACCTGTATGACTGAAGCCTGCAACACCTCCTGCATGCTTTCGATCGTCTGTTCTCCTTCGGCAGTTATACCGGTCAATGGTCGCAGCAGTTGCAGCTGCAGACGCAGCTGTTTTTTCAGGGTGATCCGAACAAACAGGTACATGGTCGCGCCGGTCACATACCCCATGAGCAGGCACATGAGCGCAAAGGAGAAAAACGGAACATCCGGTCCGAGGAACGGTCCGGCGATAAATGGAAACATCAGACCGGCCATCAGGCCGATGCCGTGCGTGAAGAAGAATACTTTTCGAAGGTATGGAATACTGCTGATGCCTGGAAGAGCCATTTCATCCCCCCCTGAAGGATGTTGATTCAATTCGTACAATTTCACGAAATTACACCATTCGGTTGGCTTACTCAAGTAAAACCGAAGATATTTTCTTCCGCCCCTCCCTGTGTTAAACTCTCCATCATGCTGTTTGACACTCACATCCATCTCGATCTCTTAATCGACCTGCAGCAACAGGTTGACCTGGCCAAACGGTTCAGTATCGGGCAGTTTCTCCTCCCGGGGGTCAGGCCGCAGAGCTGGCCACAGATGATGCAGACAGTCGCCACCGTTTCCGGTGCTCTCGCCGCGCCGGGAATGCACCCTATGGCGGCCTCTGAATGGAACAGTGAAATAGAGGAGCAACTCCGCGTCTGTCTCCGCAGCCCCGAATCGGTCGCCATAGGGGAGATTGGGCTCGACCGATTGACCGAGACCCCGCCGGAGCTGCAGGAAGCGGTTTTGCGCGAACAGCTGCGAATCGCCATTGAGTGTGAACTGCCGGTCATTCTGCACTGCCGCCGCGCAACCGGCCGCCTCTTGCAGATTCTGACCGAGGAGCGGGCCGATCGAGTTGGCGGTATTTTTCACGCTTTCACCGGGAGCCTTGAGACCGCCCGGGAAGCTGTCCGGCTCGGTTTTGCTCTCGGAATAGGGGGCCAGGCGACTGACCCGGACAGAGATCGGATAGCGGCGATGATCCGCCGGTTGCCAGCAGAATGGATGGTACTCGAGACCGACGCTCCCGATCAAGCACCGCACCCGCACCACGGAAAGGCCAACCGACCGGAATGGCTACGCTACGTGCAGCAGCGTCTGGCCGACCTACGCGGGTGGAGTCTGGGCGAGACCGCCACCATCACAACGAGCAATGCCCGGCGTGTTTTACGCCTGCAGGAGAACCTTTAAATGAACGACAATCGTTTCAATCGCCTCGAAATTCTGTTTGGGCAAAAAGGGGTCAACCGTCTGGCCAACGCCTCCATCGCGGTATTCGGCCTCGGTGGTGTCGGCAGTTTTGCAGTTGAGGCGCTGATTCGCAGCGGGGTCGGCCGATTGACACTGATCGATTTCGACACGATCGACATCACCAACATGAATAGACAACTGCACGCCACCGACGACACTGTCGGTCGCCCCAAGGTGCAGGTCATGAGTGAGCGCTGCCTCAGTATAAATCCGAACGCCAAAATCGAGCCGATTCTCGATTTTTTCACCGTCGATAACAGCAGTGAACTGCTCGACCGGGGGTACGACTACGTCCTCGACTGCATCGACCACGTCACCGCCAAACTGACCTTGATTGAGGAGAGTCGGAAAAAAAGCATCCCGATCATCGCCTCCATGGGTGCCGCCAATAAAACAGACCCGACCCAAATCCGTGTCGCAGACCTGGCCGAAACCTACGGTTGCCGACTCGCCCGAATTGTCCGCCGAGAACTGCGTAAGCGGGGGATTGAAACAGGGCTCAAAGTGGTCTATTCGACCGAGGGATTCGTGCCGCTCGCTTCCGGTCGCCGCGAGACCGACGAGGATGGTCACTATCAGGAGCGGCGCGCGCCGCTCGGCAGTTCCTCGGTCATCCCCCCGATTTTTGGTCTGACCATGGCCGGAGAAGTTATCCGCGACCTGACAAATGGGGAGGGTTGATGGACCCTTTATTCTGGCAGATCCCTCTATTGATCGGCACCGGCATTATCGCCGGAACCGTTAATGTCCTTGCCGGTGGCGGCTCGCTTCTAACCCTGCCGATTCTGATTTTTCTCGGTCTGCCGTCAAGCGTCGCCAACGGCACTAACCGGATCGCCATCTTTTTCCAGAATATCTTTGCGATTCGCAGCTTCCGCCGGCATGGCGTCTTCCCGCTCAAGATCGCCCTGTTCTGCACCGCCCCCGCCCTGATCGGCAGTTACATCGGGGCCTCGCTCGCCGTTAACATCGACGACGCCATGTTCAACAAAATTTTGGCGTTGATCATGGTCGGCGTCATGATCCTGACCGCCCTCGACCCGGCACGCAACTATGCGGCCGCAGAGATCAAGACAACACCATTGCGGTTCGCTATTCTGCTTGTCACTTTTTTCGGAGTCGGACTCTACGGTGGATTCGTGCAGGCTGGAGTCGGTTTTTTAATCATTAGCGGACTGCTCGTACACGGACTCGATCTGATTCGGATCAATGCGATCAAAGTGATCGTGATCTTCGCCTTCACCGCTGTTGCTCTGGCGGTGTTTATCTCTCATGGTGAAGTTAACTACAGCCTCGGCATCGCCCTGGCTGTCGGTAATTCGATCGGAGGGATCATCGGGTCACGCCTCGCCGTCCGTAAAGGGCACACCTGGATCAAACAGATCGTAACCGTCACGGTATTCGTCTTTGCACTCAAACTCTTTTTCTTATAACAGCCGAACCTGATGCGCAACCGGGGCAGAGGGGATTAATGCGACTTCGACCTCCCCGGCGCCCATAATGAAACCGGGAAATAGACCCCGCTTACGCATTGCCGACCGACAGTCTCAGACGGATAAGCGCGGCAGATATCCGGTTTAATATCATGAATGCCGCAGATAGACCGCTGCTCACTGGTCCGCGTGAGAAAAGGACATCGCTGCAATCTCTGTCCGGACTCTTCGTCGAGCCACAACCAGCCGGTTTCACCAGCGTATACCAACAGATCTTCTCGCCCCAGCTTTTTCCAGCGTTCCAGATCTCTCTCCGATGCATGCAGAACGGCGCCAAAAGCCTCACAGCAACGGCCACAAGCATGGCAGCCGGGTCGTGCATTCACCCCCAACTTCAACTTTTCTTTCAGAAACGTCCCCAAATACTCAAGCATGTTTCCCTCCTGACTTTCTACACCCTTCGATGCACTCGCGATCCAATGACCAAAAAGCGAGCGGCTACCGGGTATTTATTTCGTTCGGGCTGACGATATACAGTATCATTTTATAAAAAATGACAGCGTTGTCCGGTTAGGTTCTTGCTGAGCATCTAAAAGAGAAAAATAGTTATAAAATCAACAAGTTATTAAAAATATTACTTGACATGGCGTAAAAAGTCGTCGCGAAGCATCTCGTAAACACCCT
>Ga0314774_1000612_pt1 | contig 27006 bp, 37 predicted proteins | sample MetaGCBIA2018_FD_204515 | JGI IMG/M metagenome (GOLD analysis project Ga0314774, IMG submission 204515) | Cryopeg brine microbial communities from Beaufort Sea near Barrow, Alaska, United States - CBIA 2018 | ecosystem: Environmental > Aquatic > Marine > Coastal | place: USA: Alaska | collected...
ACTCATAATTTAAAAATTTAATGATTTTTTAACCGAACAGCAAGATACAAATATCGGCCTTATCCTGTGCTTAATTCGGATAGTTTTAGTCTGATTTTAACGATATCGTTTTCGAAGATTCTTATTAAAAACTCAAATTAACCGACAAAAGAATCCGTGAAAACAAAAAATATTAGACTTAGATTGTTTTAAAACTAATAAATACTTTTATTCCATATTGCGTAATAACACGAGATAAAATAAAAATAAAAAAAGGCATCATTCCAAAAAGTTGTGTTGGCATCGAATAGGTTTGATCCGTTTGTTGTTTATTGCAGGTGCGGACGACCGTCCGCACCTGCAATAAACAACAAACCAATCCTAAGACAACTTAATCCATTACAGCCTTTATCCTTTCCATAAATTCATCAAAGAGATAACCGGCATCATGTGGCCCCGGGCTTGCTTCGGGGTGATATTGCACAGAAAAGCAGTTCTTATTGGTCATTTGCATTCCTCCTACTGTCTGGTCATTCAAACAAATGTGGGTAATTTCAAAATTAGGATGAGCTTCGGTTTCTTCCCTATTTACTGAAAATCCGTGATTTTGGGATGTGATTTCCCCTTTCCCGGTTTTTAAATTTTTTACCGGATGGTTGATCCCGCGATGTCCATGGTGCATTTTATAAGTAGAAATCCCGTTGGCCAGGGCAATAACCTGGTGACCAAGACAAATTCCAAATAATGGATGGTTTTTCTCTAAGATTTTTTTGGTTAAATTTATGGCGCTTTCCAAAGGTTGGGGATCTCCCGGCCCGTTGGAAAGGAAATATCCATCAGGATTCCAACTGCTCATTTCTTCATAAGTAGCGTTATAAGGAAAGACTTTTACCAAAGCATCCCGCTCGGTAAAATTCCTGAGAATATTCTTTTTGATCCCAATATCCAGGGCAGCTATCTTAAAGGTGGCATCTTCACTTCCAAAAAAATATGGCTCCTTTGTAGAAACTTTTGAAGCGAGTTCCAATCCGTTCATATCCGGTACTTCCAGCAATTCAGCCTTTAATGCATCAATTTCATCTACCCTGCTTGAAATAATGGCATTCATAGCACCATTTTCACGGATGTAAGCTACCAAAGCCCTGGTATCTACATCTGAAATGGCAAAAATCCCATTGTCGTCAAGGAAATTTAAAAGAGAATCATCGGCAGCCGACCTGGAATAGTTATAACTGAAATTTTTACAGATGAGCCCTGAAATTTTAGGTTTATCCGATTCGTTTTCTTCATTCTTGACTCCATAATTTCCAATATGGGCATTGGTGGTAACCATTAGTTGTCCGAAATAACTTGGATCTGTAAAAATTTCCTGGTAACCGGTCATTCCGGTATTAAAACAAACCTCTCCTACTGCACTTCCATCTTTATCACCTACAGATTTTCCATGAAAAATGGTCCCGTCCGCAAGGAGAATAATGGCTTTTTTTCTCAACTGGTATTTCATAAGTTGTTTTTAATGGCCTAATATCAAAATTTCGACAAAATTAATTAAACGATCTTTATAATTAAAGAAAGGATTAAGGTTTATACACTTATTTTCAAAACTCTAAAACAATTACACTTCCTCAGAAAATTCATTCTGAAAAAATATCATTTTAATTGGCATAAAAAAAGGGACAAACCTTAATGGCCATCCCTCTTTTAAATTATAATTAAAAAAAAGTCATTCCTATTCTTCTTTTTTATCGTCTTTTTTTGGAGTTTTTTCAACTTCCTTTTCTACTTCATTATCACCTGTTTTAGGTTCAGTAGTTTTCTTTCCAGCTTTTACTGCGGGTTCTTCAGCAGGTTTTTTCTTACCGGCCCTACGAGTAGATTTTTTCTTCTCTGGTTTGGTAAGGTTATAGATTTCGTTGTAATCAACCAATTCTATCATTGCCATATCGGCATTATCACCAAGACGGTTACCCAATTTAATGATACGGGTATATCCACCCGGACGATCTCCAACTTTTACCGCTACATCACGAAATAATTCGGTAACCGAATCCTTATCACGAAGTTTGGCAAAAACCAATCTTCTGTGATGCGTAGTATCTTCCTTAGATTTTGTAACCAAAGGTTCTACAAACTGTTTTAAAGCTTTTGCCTTTGCAACAGTTGTGTTTATGCGTTTATGCTCAATTAGGGAACACGCCATATTTGCCAACATGGACATACGGTGTGCCTTTTTCCTGCCTAAATGATTTATTTTTTTTCCGTGTCTCATTTTTTTCTTAGATATTAGACGTTAGATATGAGATTTTAGATTTTTACTTCTTAATGTGAGAAAGATGTATTTCAACCTGTCTCAAATCTAATGTCTCACTTCTCAAGTCTATAATTAGTCTTTATCCAATTTATATTTCGAAAGATCCATCCCAAAGTTCAAACCTTTATTATTCACAAGCTCTTCAAGCTCGGTTAAAGATTTTTTACCGAAGTTGCGGAACTTCATCAAGTCATTTTTATTATAGGATACTAAATCTCCCAAGGTATCAACTTCAGCGGCTTTAAGGCAGTTAAGTGCTCTTACAGACAAATCCATATCAACCAATTTGGTTTTTAGCAACTGTCTCATGTGAAGGGATTCTTCGTCATAAGTTTCAGTTTGTGCTATTTCATCGGCCTCCAAAGTAATGCGCTCATCAGAGAACAACATGAAGTGATGGATCAAGGTTTTAGCAGCCTCGGTCAATGCATCTTTAGGATGAATGGAACCATCGCTTACGATTTCAAAAACCAATTTTTCATAATCGGTTTTTTGTTCTACACGAAAGTTTTCAATGCTATATTTTACGTTTTTGATTGGGGTATAAACCGAATCTGTAAAAATAGTCCCTAATGGGGCATTGGCTTTTTTGTTTTCTTCTGCAGGTACATATCCTCTCCCCTTTTCTACAGTAAGTTCCATATTAAAACTCACTTTTTTGTCAAGGTTACAAATAACCAAATCTGGATTCAGGATTTGAAACCCGGAGATGAATTTTTGAAAATGACCCGCAGTAAGCTGCTCTTGACCGGAAACAGAAATTGTAACGGCTTCGTTGTCTATTTCATCAATTTGCCTTTTAAACCTTACTTGTTTCAGGTTTAAAATAATTTCTGTTACATCTTCCACCACGCCAGGGATTGTAGAGAATTCGTGATCAACACCTTCAATGCGAATTGAAGTTATTGCGAATCCTTCTAATGATGATAACAGTACTCTTCTTAAAGCGTTACCAACGGTTAATCCGTATCCGGGTTCCAAAGGGCGAAATTCAAATTTCCCTTCGAAATCGGTGGAATCAATCATTATAACTTTATCGGGCTTCTGAAAATTTAGTATTGCCATATTACGACTTCTGTGAATTATTATTTCGAATATAATTCGACTATGAATTGTTCATTTATATTTTCCGGAATCTGAACCCTTGCTGGTGTAGAAACAAATGTTCCCAGTTTGGTCTCATTGTTCCAAGTGATCCATTCATAAACCGCACTTGAATTTGAAAGTGAATCCAAAATGGTGCTTAAAGATTTAGATTTTTCTCTAACCCCAACAACATCGCCGGGTTGTAAATGGTATGAAGGAATGTTTAAAACCTCTCCATTTACTGTAATATGTCTGTGAGAAACTAATTGTCGTGCTCCACTACGAGAAGGGGAAATACCCATTCTGTAAACAACATTATCCAAACGATTTTCACATAACTGAAGTAAAACTTCCCCTGTAATTCCATCTGCACGGGTTGCTTTTTCAAACATATTCCTGAATTGACGCTCTAATATACCATAAGTATATTTAGCTTTCTGTTTTTCCATTAATTGAACAGAATATTCAGATTTTTTACCTCTCCTACGGTTGTTACCGTGTTGCCCTGGAGGGTAATTTCTTTTTTCGAAAGACTTATCATCTCCGAAAATAGCCTCGCCAAACTTACGCGCTATTTTAGTCTTTGGACCAGTATATCTTGCCATTTAAATTGTGTTTTTTAAGAAAGCGATTATGAATTAAGGTCACTGTCCTTCGATAATCTGATTGCTTTCCTTGTTATACTTAATAATTAATTAAACCCTACGTCTTTTAGGAGGTCTGCATCCATTGTGGGGCATTGGGGTAACATCGATAATTTCGGTTACTTCAATTCCTGCATTGTGAATAGAACGAATGGCATTTTCACGGCCATTCCCAGGTCCTTTTACATATACTTTTACCTTGCGCAAACCGGCTTCGTGAGCTACTTTTGAAGCATCTTCAGCGGCCAATTGTGCAGCGTAAGGAGTGTTTTTCTTGGATCCTCTAAATCCCATTTTACCGGCTGAAGACCATGAAATAAGATCTCCTTTTTTGTTGGTAAGAGAAATAATAATATTGTTGAAAGAAGCAGTAACATGCGCTTCTCCATTTGACTCAACGATAACTTTACGTTTTTTTTGAGCGGTTTTTGCTTTTGCCATACTACTTATTATTTAGTTGCTTTTTTCTTGTTGGCAACTGTTTTTCTTCTACCTTTTCTTGTCCTGGAATTATTCTTGGTATGTTGTCCTCTAAGCGGAAGCCCAGATCTATGACGTACACCGCGATAACATCCAATATCCATTAAACGTTTAATGCTCAATTGAACCTCTGAACGCAATTCTCCTTCAATTTTGAAAATTCCAGTGGCTTCACGAATTCGACCGATTTCATCATCGTCCCAATCTGAAACTTTTGTACTTTCATCAACCTTGGCTTCTTTCAGGATTTTTTGAGCCCTGCTTTTGCCAATTCCGAAGATATAGGTCAATGCTATAACTCCCCGTTTTTGTTTTGGTATATCAACACCTGCAATTCTAGCCATAATTTATCCTTGTCTTTGTTTGAATCTAGGATTCTTTTTATTAATTACGTAAAGCGTGCCATTTCTACGCACAATCTTGCAATCGGCACTTCTCTTTTTAACTGATGCTCTAACTTTCATCTTAATTAGTATCTGTAAGTTATTCGAGCCTTAGATAAATCATAAGGACTCATTTCCAATTTTACTTTATCTCCGGGCAATAATTTAATATAATGCATACGCATTTTACCCGAAATATGGGCGGTCACGACGTGACCGTTTTCCAATTCTACACGAAACATCGCATTTGACAATGCTTCATTGATAGTTCCGTCTTGTTCTATTGCTGATTGTTTTGCCATAACTTAAGCTATTGCCTTTCTATTCTTACCGGTTTTCATTAACCCGTCGTAATGCCTATTTAACAAATATGAATTTACTTGTTGCATAGTATCAATCGCAACCCCCACCATAATCAATAATGAGGTACCTCCAAAGAACAATGCCCATCCCTGTTGCACACCCAACAGTTGAACCACTACCGCAGGGAACACTGCTAAAAGGGCCAGGAAGATTGAACCCGGAAGGGTTATTTGTGACATGATCCTGTCAAGGTATTCACCGGTTTCACCTCCGGGACGAATCCCTGGAATAAATCCACCACTCCTTTTGAGATCATCTGCCATTTTATTGGTAGGTACTGTAATTGCCGTATAAAAATATGTAAAAACAATAATTAATAAAGCAAAAACCAAATTGTACCAAAATCCAAATATATTACTGAATGCGGCTGCGATACCTTGTGAAGTCTCCCCTGCGGAAAGACCGGCCACAGCTGCAGGAATAAACATAATTGCCTGTGCAAAGATAATTGGCATTACTCCGGATGCATTTAGTTTAAGAGGAATATATTGTCTTGATCCAAATACATTCTTCTCGTAACCTCCGGAAGCCGTTCTTCTGGCATATTGCACCGGAATTTGACGGACTGCCATCACCAACATTATCGCAGCAAGGATAATAACGAACCAAAGCACCAATTCAATTAAAATCATGATCAAGCCACCATTAGATTCGAAAACCCTGGAAGCAAATTCCTGAATAAAGGCCTGAGGTAATGTGGCGATAATCCCTACCATAATTAAGAGGGAAATACCATTTCCAATTCCTTTATCGGTAATTTTTTCACCCAACCACATCGCAAATATAGTTCCCGTAGTTAAAATAATTACAGAAGATGCGACAAAGGTTACAGTATTACCCAATAAAAAGGCACTTTGTGGTAAAGTCGCGAACAAATTGTAAATATAACCCGGACCTTGTACCAGGGTTATCGCAATTGTTAACCATCTTGTTATTTGGTTGATCTTTCTTCTTCCGCTTTCACCTTCTTTCTGAAGTTTTTGCAGATAAGGAACAGCTATACCCATTAATTGCACCACAATGGATGCAGAAATGTATGGCATAATCCCTAAGGCAAAAACCGATGCATTTGAAAATGCACCCCCGGTAAATGCGTTTAGAAGACCTAACAGTCCTGAATCAGTTTGGCTGGCAAGGTTAGAAAGCTGTGAAGCATCTATCCCGGGTAGCACAACCTGCGCTCCAAAGCGGTAAACCAACAAAAGACCGAGAGTAACTAAAATTCTATTTTTTAGATCCTCGATTTTCCAAATATTCTTTATAGTATTAATGAATTTCATTGCTTATCTATTATAAATTAACAACTTCACCACCGGCCGCTTCGATAGCTTCCTTTGCTGAGGCAGTAAATTTATGAACAGATATCTTCAACTTTGCCTTTAATTCTCCTCTACCTAATATCTTTACTAACTCGTTTCTGCGCACTAATCTGTTTTCTACCAATACTTGCATATCAACGGTATCTTTAATTCTACCTTCGTCTACAAGAGTTTGAAGAGTATCCAGATTCACACCTTGATAATCTTTACGATTTATGTTGGTGAAACCAAATTTTGGAACCCTACGTTGAAGTGGCATTTGACCACCTTCAAAACCTATTTTCCGAGAATAACCAGAACGGGATTTAGCTCCCTTATGTCCTCGTGTTGAAGTTCCCCCTTTACCGGATCCTTCTCCACGACCAACACGCTTACTGTTACTTTGAACTGAACCTTTTGCAGGTTTTAAGTTACTTAAATCCATGTGAGTTTATTATTTTGTTTCCTCTATGGAAACCAAGTGTTTAACTTTATTTACCATACCAAGGATGTTTGGTGTGTTTTCGTGCTCTACTACTTGATTTAATTTTCTTAAACCAAGAGCTTCTAAAGTACGTTTTTGGTTTTTGGTTCTTCTTATAGAACTTTTAACCTGTTTAACTTTTATCTTTCCCATGTTCTCCTTGAATTAACCTTTAAATACTTTATCTAATGTAATACCGCGTTGTTTCGCTACGGTTTGAACACTTCGCAGTTGCAATAATGCATCAAAAGTAGCTTTCACCACGTTATGTGGATTTGAAGATCCCTGGTTTTTAGAAAGTACATCATGAATACCAACAGATTCCAATACGGCACGAATGGCACCACCGGCTATTACACCGGTACCTGTAGCAGCCGGTAACAACAATACCCTGGCTCCACCGTATTTTCCTTTTTGCTCATGAGGAATAGTTCCCTTGTTTAAGGGAATTCTAACCAAATTCTTTTTGGCATCCTCAACACCTTTTGAAATAGCTTCGGCAACTTCTTTAGATTTCCCTAAACCTTGACCTACTACTCCATTTTCATCACCAACTACAACAATTGCTGAGAAACCGAATGCTCTACCACCTTTAGTAACTTTTGTAACGCGATTTACGCTTACCAAACGATCCTTCAATTCCAGACCAATTGGTTTTACAAGTTCTACATTTTTATAATCTTGATACATATCTTTTTTAGAATTTTAGTCCTCCTTCACGGGCACCTTCTGCCAATGATTTAACCCTACCGTGATAAAGATACCCGCCTCTATCAAAAGAGATGGTATCAATTCCGGCTTGTTTCGCTTTTTCAGCAAGGCTTTTTCCAACCAAAGTTGCTTTTTCAATCTTGTTGCCTGCAGCTGATATAACGTCTTTATCTCTTGAAGAAGAAGCAACCAAAGTTTTTCCTTCCACATCGTCTACTATTTGGGCATAAATTTCTTTATTGCTCCTAAATACAGCCAATCTTGGACGGCTTTGGGTACCCGTAATATTCATACGGATTCTCTTCTTAATCTTATTTCTTCTTTTTGTTTTTGAAAATGCCATATCTAAACTTTATTAAGCAGATTTACCTGCTTTTCTTCTTAATTGTTCTCCTACAAACTTAATTCCTTTTCCTTTATAAGGCTCTGGAGCCCTAAATGAACGAATTTTGGAAGCAATTTGACCCACCAATTGTTTGTCGTGAGAAGTTAACTTCACTATTGGATTTTTACCTTTATCTGAAACTGTCTCCAATTTAACTTCTGAGGCGACTTCAAGAACAATATTATGTGAGAAACCCAGAGCCAATTCCAACTTTTGCCCTTGATTTGATGCACGATAACCTACACCTACAAGTTCCAATTGTTTTGTGAAACCCTTAGAAACTCCTTCAATCATATTGTTAACCAATGCACGGTACAAACCGTGTTTTGCTTTTTGGTCCTTCTTTTCTGAAAAACGTTCAAAAGTAATCATTCCATCTTCAATTTTCATCTCGATGTCGATTATTTCTTGAGTTAATTCTCCTAATTTTCCTTTTACCGTAACAATCCCGTCTTTGGCGCTTACTGTAACGCCTTCCGGAACACTTATTGGGTTTTTACCTATTCTTGACATTTCTTAAGTCTTTAAGTATTTAGTAAACGTAACATAAAACTTCACCACCTACTTTTTGAGCCTGGGCTTGTTTTCCTGTCATTACCCCGTGTGAGGTAGAAACAATCGCGATTCCAAGTCCGTTTAAAATACGGGGTAGTTCGTTAGCACCGGAATATTTACGCAAACCGGGTTTACTTATTCGTTGAATGTCCTTAATTACAGGATCCTTAGTAGCTTTGTCGTACTTAAGGGCTATTTTGATGACACCCTGTGGGGTACTTTCGTCATCAAATTTGTAACTAAGTATATATCCTTGATCGAATAATATTTTAGTAATCTCTTTTTTAAGATTAGAAGCCGGTATTTCAACAACACGATGGCTCGCCATTACGGCATTTCTAATTCTTGTTAAATAATCTGCAATAGGATCTGTAGTCATTTGTTTTTATTTGCGAAAGTGGTTTTTCAATCCCGATTGCTATCGGGGTGAAACCTTCCTCCTGTTAAATATTAATTACCAACTGGCTTTTCTTACACCCGGGATTAATCCCATATTGGCCATTTCTCTAAACATTACGCGGGAAAGTCCAAATTGTCTCATATAACCTTTAGGTCTTCCTGTCAATTTGCATCTGTTATGCAAACGTACAGGAGAGGCATTTTTTGGTAGTTTTTGTAATCCCTCTGCATCGCCAGCTTCTTTCAAAGCTTTGCGCTTTTCGGCATATTTTTTCACTACTGCTTGTCTCTTCACCTCTCGGGCTTTCATTGATTCTTTAGCCATAATTAATTCTTTTTAAAAGGTAAACCTAGTTCGGTTAACAATGATTTTGCTTCTTTATCGGTTGCTGCAGAAGTAACAAAGGTAATATCCATCCCAGATATTTTATTCACCTTATCGATATCGATCTCAGGGAATATGATCTGTTCTGTAACACCTAAGTTATAATTGCCCCTTCCGTCAAAACCAGTTGCTTTTATCCCTCCAAAATCACGTACCCTTGGCAGTGCTGAAGTTACTAATCGGTCCAGGAATTCATACATTCTATCTCCACGTAAAGTTACTTTTGCGCCAATTGGCATCCCCTTACGCAATTTAAAAGAAGCGACATCCTTTTTAGAAATGGTAGATACGGCTTTTTGACCGGTAATGGCAGTTAATTCATCTACTGCGTAATCGATCAATTTTTTATCAGCTACAGCTGCCCCAACTCCTCGGCTCAAAACTATTTTTTCAAGTTTTGGAACCTGCATGATGTTAGAGTAACTAAATTCTTCTGTAAGAGCAGACTTTATTTTGTCCTGAAACTCTTGTTTAAGTCTTGGTACGTATCCCATAACTAAATTACTTCATTTGATTTTTTGGAAAATCTCACTTTCTTACCATCTTCCATTCTATAACCAACACGGGTTGCATCCCCCTTTTTGTCGATTAAAGATAAATTTGAAATGTGAATAGGTGCTTCCTTTTTCACTATTCCTCCTTGTGGATTTGATGCGCTGGGTTTCTCATGTTTAGAAACCATATTTGCACCTTCCACTATTGCTTTGTTTTTATCACGGATGATCAATTGAACCTTACCTTCAGTACCTTTATGGTCCCCGGCGTTAATTCTAACTGTATCTCCTGTTTTGATTTTAAGCTTTGTCATCATCTTTATGTTTTAAAGCACTTCTGGCGCTAATGAGACAATTTTCATGAATTGTTTATCACGAAGTTCACGGGCCACCGGTCCAAAAACACGTGTTCCACGCATTTCACCGGTTGGATTAAGAAGAACACAGGCATTATCATCAAAACGAATATATGATCCGTCCGGTCTGCGCACTTCTTTTTTGGTACGAACAACAACTGCTGTTGAAACTGCACCCTTTTTAATGTTTCCATTAGGTGTAGCTTCCTTAACGCTGACAACTATTTTGTCTCCAACAGATGCGTATCTTCTTTTTGTACCCCCTAATACCCTGATGGTCAAAACTTCTTTTGCCCCGGTATTATCTGCTACTCTTAGTCTGGACTCTTGTTGTACCATTTTACTTAGCTCTTTCTATTATTTCTACTAATCTCCAACATTTAGATTTACTCAATGGACGAGTTTCCATTATTTTTACTGTATCTCCAATGTTGCAATCGTTTGTCTCGTCGTGTGCCATGTACTTTTTCGTCTTCAAAACGAACTTTCCGTACATAGGGTGTTTTACCTTTTTAACTTCAGAAACCACAATTGATTTCTCCATTTTATTACTGGTAACTACACCTATACGTTCTTTTCTTAAATTTCTTTTTTCCATTTTCCGCAGAATAACACTTATTGTTGTTCTCTATTTGTTAACTCTGTAGCAATTCTAGCTATAGATTTTCTTACAGTTTTTAGCTGTATCGGGTTCTCTAATGGCGAAACTGCATGAGCCATTTTTAAATCGGAGTATGCCTTTTTAGCTTTAGCAAACTCTTCCTGTAGTTCTGCAACAGATAATTCTCTTACTTCTGATTGTTTCATAACGTGTCTTAATTAAGCTTGATAATCTCTAGCTACAATGAACTTAGTTTTTACAGGAAGTTTTTGAGCTGCCAGGCGTAATGCCTCTTTTGCAACATCCAAAGGAACCCCTCCTATTTCAAAAAGGATCCTTCCTGGTTTTACAATTGCAACCCAATATTCTACAGATCCTTTCCCTTTACCCATACGTACCTCAAGAGGTTTCTTGGTAATAGGCTTATCCGGAAATATTTTGATCCATAAAGCACCTTCCCTTTTCATAAAACGGGTGGCGGCAATACGAGCAGCTTCTATTTGACGTGCAGTTAGGAAACTCATGTCTAATGATTTGATGCCAAAAGTTCCGTTTGAAAGTAAATGCCCTCTTTGGGAATTACCTTTCATATGGCCCTTTTGCATTTTGCGATATTTTGTCTTTTTAGGCTGTAACATTTTCTTTTACTTTAAAAAATTACTTTCTACGACGTGGCTTGTTACCACCTCGTGCGGGTCCGGCCCCAGGTTTTCCTGCTTGCTTCTTGGTCATTCCAACCAGCGGAGAAAGTTCCCTTTTACCAAAAACCTCACCTTTCATAATCCATACTTTAACACCCAGCCTACCATAAGTAGTATGTGCCTCAACTAAAGCATAATCAATATCGGCTCTAAAAGTTGACAAGGGGATCCTTCCGTCTTTATAAGATTCAGAACGAGCCATTTCGGCTCCATTCAACCTACCTGAAATTTGAATTTTAATACCTTCGGCATTCATTCTCATTGCAGCGGTAATTGCCATTTTAATTGCACGACGGTAAGAAATACGATTTTCAATTTGTCTTGCAACACTGGATCCTACTAAATGAGCATCCAATTCTGGTCTCTTAATCTCAAAAATATTGATTTGAACTTCCTTATCGGTAATTTTTTTAAGCTCTTCTTTCAACTTGTCTACCTCCTGTCCACCTTTCCCAATTATGATACCGGGTCTGGCAGTGGTGATAGTAACGGTTACAAGTTTAAGTGTGCGCTCTATAATTACCCTGGATACACTCGCTTTAGATAAACGAGCATGGATGTATTTTCTAATCTTATCGTCTTCGGCTAATCTGTCGCCGTAGTCATTTCCTCCGTACCAGTTGGATTCCCATCCTCTGATGATACCAAGGCGATTCCCGATTGGATTTGTTTTCTGTCCCATACTCTACTAACTTTGTGTATTATTGATTGCCCCTAGTACCAATGTAACGTGGTTGGAACGTTTTCTAATTCTGTGTGCGCGGCCTTGTGGTGCCGGACGCAATCTCTTTAACATTGCTCCTCCGTCTACACGGATCTCACTTACAAACAATTCAGCATCTTCGATACTGGCATCCTCGTTTTTAGCTTGCCAATTTGCAATTGCAGACAGCAACAATTTTTCTAATTTACGTGATGCATCCTTAGAACTGAATTTCAAAATATGAAGCGCCCTTTCAACTTTTTCACCACGAACTAAATCTGCGACTAAACGCATTTTTCTTGGTGAAGAAGGGCAGTTATTCAGTTTGGCAAAAGCTATTTTCTTTTTAGCTTCTTTTGTTTGCTCTGCTTTTTCTCTTTTTCGAACTCCCATAGCTTCAGTTATCTTTTACCTTTATTTTTAGAACCTGTGTGACCCCTGAAAGATCTGGTAGGTGAAAATTCTCCCAACTTATGGCCAACCATATTCTCTGTAACATATACGGGAATAAATTGTTTCCCGTTGTGCACAGCGATAGTTTGACCCACGAAATCCGGAGTGATCATTGAAGCCCTGGACCAGGTCTTAATGACGGCTTTTTTGCCGGATTCAACGTTTAGGGATACTTTTTTATCTAATTTATAATGAACGAAAGGTCCTTTTTTTAATGAACGTGCCATATCTTATTATTTCTTTCTACGTTCTACAATATATTTATTACTCGCTTTAGTCTTAGAACGGGTTCTGAATCCTTTTGCAGGAATACCTTTTCTAGAACGAGGATGACCTCCGGATGATTTTCCTTCACCACCACCCATTGGGTGATCGACAGGGTTCATCGCAACCGGTCTTGTTCTTGGTCTTCTACCCAACCATCTGCTTCTACCGGCTTTACCGGAAACAAGCAATTGATGATCTGAGTTTGAAACAGCTCCAATAGTAGCCAAACAAGTGGTTAATATCCTTCTTATTTCCCCTGAAGGAAGTTTGATAACAGCATATTTACCATCTCTTGCAATTAATTGAGCAAAAGCGCCTGCACTACGAGCCATAACAGCTCCTTGTCCCGGGCGCAATTCAATACAAGAAATAACAGTACCTAAAGGTATTGTATTAAGTGGCATTGCATTTCCTATCTCAGGAGCCGCAGCTTCTGAATCGGATACTACATTTTGCCCAACCTGAAGTCCATTTTGAGCAACTATATATCGTTTTTCACCGTCTTGATAATTCAATAATGCGATAAAGGCCGTTCTGTTAGGATCGTATTCTATAGTCGCAACTGTAGCTGGAATTCCATGCTTGTCGCGTTTAAAATCGATAATTCTGTAACGCCTTTTATGCCCACCACCTTTATAGCGCATGGTCATTTTTCCTCGACTGTTTCTACCACCTGACTTTTTATGCGGAGCTATTAAACTCTTCTCCGGCTTATCAGTAGTAATGGCGTCGAAACCATTAACTACTCTAAAACGCTGACCAGGGGTGATTGGTTTTAATTTTCTAACTGACATTTTTTAATCTTAAAGATTACTGTATAAATCAATAGTTTCACCTTCCGCCACCTGTACATATGCTTTTTTATAAGCACTTGTTTTACCAGTGATCACACCTGTTTTTGTGAAACGGGATTTACGATCGGGACGGACATTAAGTGTGCGAACTTTTGTAACTGAAACACCATAAGCAGACTCTACTGCGCCTTTAATTTCAATCTTATTCGCCTTATTATTCACAACAAAAGAATAGCGGTTATTCAACTCGCTGGCTGCTGTTGCTTTTTCTGTAATAATAGGTTTTATCAAGATGCTCATACCATTTATTTACTTAAGTTCAACTCAATTCCTTCTAAAGACCCTTCTACAAACACAAGATTATTTGCGTTTAATATCTTGTAAGTACTTAATTCTGAACTACTTACAACCTCAGAGCCCTTTAAATTGCGTGAGGACAAATATACATTTTTATTTGAGTCACCCAACACTATCAAAGATTTTTTATTCTCAATCCCCAAACCTTTTAAAACATCGATGAAGTTTTTGGTTTTTGGAGTATCAAATTGAAAATCTTCAACTATAATTATTGCTTTATCTATAGCTTTAAGCGAAAGCGCCGATTTTCTGGCCAAACGTTTTAAATTTTTATTCAATTTAAAACTATAGCTTCTTGGACGTGGTCCAAAAACACGGCCCCCACCTCTAAAAATAGGAGACTTAATGCTACCTGCACGGGCTGTACCGGTCCCTTTTTGCTTTTTAATCTTACGCGTACTTCCTTTTATATCAGCACGTTCTTTTGCTTTGTGCGTTCCCTGACGTTGATTTGCCAGGTATTGTTTTACATCAAGATATACCGCGTGATTATTAGGCTCTATTCCAAAAACAGCGTCAGAAAGGTTGACCTTTCTACCTGTTTCTTTTCCTTTAATATCTACAACTGCTATTTCCATTACTTCTGAATGATTACATATGAGTTTTTATGACCAGGAACACATCCCTTAACCACAAGTAGATTTTTTTCTGCAACTACTTTTACAACTCTTAGGTTTTCTACTTTCACTTTATCTCCTCCCATTCGTCCAGCCATACGCATTCCTTTAAATACTCTTGCAGGATATGACGCAGCACCAATAGAACCTGGAGCTCTTAATCGGTTATGTTGACCGTGGGTAGCTTGTCCAACTCCGGCAAATCCGTGTCTTTTAACAACCCCCTGAAAACCTTTACCTTTACTGATACCAGAAACGTCCACAAATTCCCCTTCGGTAAAATGTTCAACGGTAATGCTATCACCTAATTTATGTTCCCCTTCAAATCCTTGGAATTCAACGACTTTGCGCATCACTGCGACTCCGGCTTTTTTAGCATGCCCTGTGGCAGCTTTATTAGCAGTCTTTTTGTCATCGAAACCAAGTTGAAGAGCTTTGTACCCGTCGACCTCATCGGTTCTGACTTGGGTAATCACGCATGGTCCGGCTTGTATAACGGTACAAGGAATATTTTTCCCGTTCTCGTCATAAATACTGGTCATGCCTATTTTCTTTCCTATTAACCCAGACATAATTATTAATTATTAATTAAACTATTTATTTAAAAAAAATTCAGGACTAAAATACTTCCAGTCCTGAATGTATTTTTTACCGTTTTTCCTTCGCACAACGCTCCGGACATGTATTTGAAAGTTTTTACTTTCGTGAGTTTATTTTCAAACTGCCAAATGGCTTCTGAAAATAAGCCGAAATCACACCTTGATCTCTACTTCAACTCCGCTTGGCAATTCCAGTTTCATCAAAGCATCGATAGTTTTAGATGAAGAACTGTATATGTCCAACAACCTTTTGTATGAGCTCAATTGAAATTGTTCCCTGGCTTTTTTATTTACGTGAGGTGAACGCAATACAGTAAAGATTTTTTTATGTGTAGGCAACGGAATTGGTCCGGTTACTACAGCTCCCGTAGATTTTACGGTTTTTACGATTTTCTCTGCAGACTTGTCCACCAAGTTATGATCGTAAGATTTCAATTTAATTCTTATTTTCTGACTCATTTCCCTAATATTAATCGTTTGATGTACCCTTTGCTGCTTTAATAACGTCTTCTGAAATATTAGAAGGAGTTTCAGCATAGTGGTTAAATTCCATGGTAGAGGTTGCTCTACCAGAGGACAATGTTCTTAATGTTGTTACATAACCAAACATTTCTGAAAGAGGAACTTCCGCTTTTATAACTTTAGCTCCAGACCTGTCAGACATATCGTTAACCTGACCTCTTCTTCGGTTCAAATCTCCTACTATATCTCCCATGTTTTCTTCCGGAGTAACTACTTCTACTTTCATAATTGGCTCAAGGATAACAGCACCTGCTTTTCTTGCAGCTTCTTTATATCCTAATTTTGCGGCTAATTCAAACGAAAGTTGATCAGAATCCACTGCGTGGAAGGATCCATCTTTTAAAGTTATTTTTAGAGTATCCATTTTAAAACCGGCCAAAGGTCCGTTTTTCATAGCTTCCCTAAATCCTTTTTCTACAGAGGGGATAAATTCTTTTGGAATTCTACCTCCTTTTACAGCATCTACAAACTGTAATCCGGGACCTTTAAAATCTTCATCTACCGGTGACATTTCAAAAACAATATCCCCAAACTTACCACGACCACCAGATTGTTTCTTGTAAGTCTCTCTGTGATCTGCAATTTTGGTAATGGTTTCTTTATATTCTACCTGTGGTTTTCCTTCATTTACTTCAACTTTGAATTCCCTTCTTAAACGGTCAACCAAAATTTCCAAGTGTAACTCACCCATTCCTGAGATAATCGTTTGTCCGGAAGCTTCATCGGTTTTAACCTGGAAAGTTGGATCTTCTTCAGCAAGTTTCGCTAAAGCCATCCCCATTTTATCAACGTCGGCTTTAGTTTTTGGCTCAACTGCGATCCCAATTACCGGTGCAGGGAAATCCATAGATTCCAAAACGATTGGATTTTTAAGATCGGTAAGCGTATCTCCGGTTTTAATATCTTTAAAACCAACAGCCGCTCCAATATCTCCGGCTTCAATTCTGTCAATAGGCTCTTGCTTGTTTGAATGCATCTGGTAAATACGCGAGATACGTTCTTTTTTAGTAGAACGGTTATTCAACACATAAGAACCTGCATCTAAAGCACCTGAATATACTCTAAAAAATGCCAATCTTCCAACGAAAGGATCGGTGGCAATTTTAAATGCCAAGGCTGAAAATGGAGAATCAACATTAGGCTTACGTTTTTCTTCATCCCCAGTATCGGGATTAACGCCAATAATTGCCTCAACATCTACTGGAGAAGGCAAATAGCGCATTACACCATCCAACATTGCCTGAACACCTTTATTTTTAAAGGCAGAACCGCACATCATTGGAATGATGGACATATCTATGGTTGCCGCCCTTAAAGCAGCAATAATTTCATCTTCACTAATTGAAGTTTCGTCTTCGAAAAACTTTTCCATAAGAGCTTCATCGTAGTCAGCAACTGCCTCAACTAATAAAGTTCTGTACTTATCTACGTCTTCTTTCAATTCTTCAGGAATATCTACAACCTCATAGGTCATACCATAATCATCATCATTCCAAATAATTGCTTTTTTGGAAATCAAATCAACTACACCTCTAAAATGCTCTTCTTCGCCAATTGGAATTTGCAAAGGCACTGGGTTTCCACCCAACATTGACTTTACCTGATCGCAAACATTAAAGAAGTCAGATCCCTGACGATCCATTTTGTTCACAAAACCAATACGTGGAACTTTATATTTATCGGCTTGTCTCCAAACGGTTTCCGATTGAGGCTCTACTCCATCTACCGCACTGAACAATGCAACCATTCCATCTAACACCCGCAATGAACGTTCTACCTCTACGGTAAAATCTACGTGACCAGGGGTATCAATTATATTTACAGTGAATTCCTGATCCCTGTACTTCCAAGTACAATGGGTCGCGGCAGAAGTAATAGTTATACCTCTTTCCTGTTCTTGTTCCATCCAGTCCATTGTGGCAGCACCATCGTGCACTTCCCCAATTTTGTGGCTTATCCCGGTATAATATAATATACGTTCGGTACAAGTGGTTTTACCAGCATCAATATGCGCAGCAATTCCAATATTCCTTGTATATTTTAAATCTCTTTGTGCCATTACTGTTGTCTATTAAAATCTAAAGTGAGAGAAAGCTTTGTTAGCCTCAGCCATTTTATGAGTATCTACACGTTTTTTAACGGCAGCACCTTCTTCTTTGGACGCAGAAAGAATTTCTCCGGCCAATCTTTGAGCCATTGATTTCTCGTTGCGCTTCCTTGCGTAAGAGATCAACCATCTAATTGCAGTTGATACTTTACGGTCTGGCCTAATTTGCATTGGGATTTGAAAAGTAGCACCACCTACACGTCTGCTTCTTACTTCAACGTGTGGCATTACATTGGAAAGAGCTTCTTTCCAAATTTCAAGGGCTGTTTTTTCTTCGTCTTGTTTTTTCTCTTCTACAATTGCCAATGCATCGTAGAACACTTTAAAGGAAACCGATTTTTTACCATCCCACATCATCATGTTGACGAAACGGGTAACTAACTGGTCGTTAAATTTTGGATCCGGTAAAAGAGGTCGCTTTTTTGCCTGTCTTTTTCTCATGTCTTGTTTAAATTGTGTTATTGATTACCCGCCATAAGTTAAAATTTCACTTCTAACTTCTAACTTCTATCTTCTAACTTCGTTTTACTTTTTAGGGCGTTTTGATCCGTATTTTGATCTACGTTGAGTTCTTCCAGCAACACCCGCAGTGTCTAATGCACCACGAACGATGTGATATCGAACTCCCGGTAAATCTTTTACCCTTCCGCCTCTAACCAATACTATCGAGTGCTCCTGTAGATTGTGTCCTTCTCCGGGGATGTATGCGTTTACCTCTTTCCCATTTGTCAACCTAACCCTTGCAACTTTACGCATTGCAGAATTCGGTTTCTTTGGGGTAGTGGTGTAAACACGTGTACAAACTCCTCTTCGTTGAGGGCACGAATCCAAAGCAGCCGATTTACTCTTCTTGGTTATTTTGGCTCTTCCTTTTCGTACTAATTGTGAAATTGTTGGCATAATTTCTTTTACACTAATTATTAATTATAAATTAACTCCCTATTTTTTAGGGTTGGCAAATGTAGAAATAAAATCCAAGTATTCAAATGATAAAGCATTAATTTATAGAAGAATATTAAACTAAGGTTATTTAGTACGGTCTAACTTTTACAAACACCAAATAAATATCCCAAATATTTTAAAACCATCATTTACTAAAAAACTTAACAGGCACATTACAAAGGACAAGTTACTGCGATCCTAAAATCGTTAGTTGTACTTACAATTATCAGAAATATCAAAATTAAATCATGAGGATCTATAGTTTAGAATAGGTTTAATTTAAAATTTTATTATCTAAAACAAGTTTTATTGCTGTATTCATCTAAATTTAAAATTATATTGGTGAAAATGTATTTATTTGGATATTTACACGAATATTTAATTTTTGTAAATGTTAAAAGATTACAATTATATAATTATATTACTGATTGTCAAATACTTACGATATTAGTTAACTCTAATTTTACGTAAAATTATTTTTTTAATAATAAATAATTGCATAGTTGGCCATTTCTTATCATTTTTGACACGGCTAATTCAAATAAACAATAAAAATGAAAACAAAATTTAGTAGATTTTTAACGCTAATTCTAGCGTTTGTGGTGCAAATTACTTTTGCGCAACAACAGTCTGTAACGGGAACCGTTACAGACGAAGACGGTTTGCCGCTCCCGGGGGTGAACATTATTATTAAGGGGACTTCTACCGGGGTACAATCTGATTTTGACGGTAATTATGCAATTCAGGCTAACCAAGGAGATGTTTTGGTGTTTTCTTTCATAGGATTGAAGAAAGCAGAATATCCTGTTGGTGCTTCTGCTGTCATTAATGTGACTTTAGAGAGCGATGCCGCACAATTGAGTGAGGTTGTTGTAACCGCACTGGGTATTAAAAGAGAAAAGAAATCGCTGGGATATGCTACACAAGAGGTAGACGGATCAGCAGTTTCTGATGTTCCAACAACTAACTTCATGAATTCACTTTCTGGTAAGGTAGCTGGTGTGAGCATAAAAGCTTCAGGCACTATGGGTGGATCTGCAAACGTAATTATTCGTGGTTCTGCTTCCTTAACCGGAAACAACCAGGCTTTGTTTGTAGTAGATGGTACTCCTATTAGTAACGCTAACACAAATACCGATGATCAAAAGACCGGTAGAGGTGGGTATGACTATGGTAATGCCGCCGCGGATATTGATCCAAACAACATCGCTTCCATCAACGTTCTAAAAGGTGCTGCAGCTACTGCCCTTTATGGCTCAAGAGCTTCAAACGGGGTTGTGATCATCACTACTAAAAGAGGAAGTAAAGGAAAAGGAATTGGAGTTTCCGTAAGTTCTACCCTTATGATTTCAGATGCAGACAAGGAAACCTTGCCTAAGTATCAAGATCAATATGGTGCAGGATATGGACCTTATTATCAGTCTGATGATGGATATTTTAACCTATTTGACGTAAACGGTGACGGAATAAAAGATGAAGTTACTCCTTTTACAGAAGATGCTTCCTTTGGGGCAAAATTTGATCCAAACAGATTGATTTACCAATGGAATTCCATCTATCCAAAACTGGATACTTACCAACAAGCTACCCCTTGGGTAGCCGCGAAACACACTGCAAATGACGTTTGGGAAACAGGTTACACTTCTATCAACGCGGTTGCGTTAGATGGGGGGTCTGAAACAGGTTCTTTCAGGTTGTCTGGAAACAATACCATGCAAGAAGGTAACCTTCCTAATTCTTCAATTAAAAGAAATTCACTTTCCTTTAGCGGTTCTCAGGATTTAACCGAGAAATTAACTGCATCGGCAAACGTTACTTTTACAAAAACAGACGGTAAAGGTAGATATGGGACTGGTTATGATTCATCAAACCCAATGCAACAATTCAGACAATGGTCACAAACCAATGTCGATCTATTCGAACAAAGGGATGCCTATTTTGCCACAGGTGATAACGTTACCTGGAACCCTAATGGCCCGGATAATTTAAGCCCAATCTATTCTGACAACTTTTACTGGACCAGATATGAAAATTTTGAAACAGATACGCGTAACAGGTATTTTGGTAATATGAGCCTTGACTATGAACTGAACAGTATTTTCAGCATTGCAGGTAGGTTCTCTTTTGATACTTATGATGAATTACAGGAAGAAAGAATAAATGTTGGAAGTGCTGATGTTTCTAAATATTCACGTTTTAACAATCGTGTCGCCGAGTATAACTACGACCTGATCCTGAGTTTTAATAAGGACATCACCGAGGATTTAAACCTTGATGGTAACATTGGTGCCAACTTAAGAAGGAACACACGAAACTCAATTTATATGACCACTAACGGCGGATTGAACGTTAAAGGTTTTTATGCTTTAAGTAACTCCTCAGGTCCAATAGTTACAACTTCATTTCCAGATCCTGATACAGAATATGATTCAGCTTCCATGATAGATGGGGTTTACGCCAGGGCAGGTTTAGGATATTTATCTACTTACTACCTTGAAGGAACAGTAAGAAGGGATAGATCTTCAACGCTACCTATTGCAAACAACACCTTCTGGTATCCTTCCATCTCTTCAAGTATCATTCTTTCTAACTTAATAGATGCTACCTGGTTGAATTTTACCAAATTAAGGGCAAATTATGCTGAGGTAGGTAGTGATACCACTCCTTATCATATATTTAACACATATGATGTAAGCCCCCCTTTCTCAGGAGCCGGGGTAGCCAGCAACAACTCTACATTTAATAACCTGAATTTAAGACCTGAACGTTCCAAGTCTTACGAATTTGGGATAGAGTCTGATTTCCTTAATAAAAGAATAGGATTTGATGTTTCTTACTACAGGACTAAAACTGAAGACCAAATTACTCCGGTACCGGTTTCAACTGCGACAGGTTACGCTTACAAATACTTAAATGCCGGTGTAGTTGAAAATAAAGGTTTTGAAGTATTGTTGAGGTTAAATCCAATTAGATCTACAGATTTTAACTGGAATATGACTGTTAACTGGGCGAAAAACGAAAGCCAGGTCCTTGAGTTACTCGATGGAATTGACAACTTACAATTAGCAAGCCTTCAGGGTGGTATATCTATAAATGCTGCCCCGGGGCAACCTTACGGCGCAATAAGAGGTACAGATTATCTTTATGATGATGCCGGAAACCGTATTGTGAAGTCTAATGGATATTATGCCATAACGGCTACAAGCAACAATATCATCGGGAACGTCCAACCAGATTGGACAGGTGGTGTTCAAAATACAATTCAATACAAAAACCTTAGCCTTGCATTCTTGATTGATGTGCAGGAAGGTGGAGATATATTTTCACTTGATACCTGGTATGGTTTTGCAACAGGTCTGTATGACCAGAGCGTTGGTTTAAATGACCTTGGAAATCCTAAAAGAAATACGATCGCCAATGGTGGTGGTGTTGTTCTTCCGGGAGTAACTGCAGATGGTGCACCAAATACTGTTAGGGCAAGAACAGATTACTATTCAAACCCTTACGGTTATGGAAAGGATGCAAACAAAGGACACGTTTACGATGCATCTTTCGTAAAATTGAGAGAGGCGAGCCTTACGTATGATTTTGGAGAAAAAATGATCAGCGCATTGCCTATCAATAGCGCCTCACTTTCCCTTGTAGGTAGGAACCTTTGGATCATCCATAAGAACCTTCCTTATTCAGATCCTGAAGCAGGCTTGAGTTCCGGTAACGTTCAAGGTTACCAATCTGGGGCTTATCCTTCGGTTAGAGAAATTGGAGCCAGTGTAAAAATTAACTTTTAATAAAAAAAATAAAATGAAAAAATATTTTTTAACAATTATTGCGCTCGCAACTTTATGGTCCTGCCAGACAGATGAGCGATACGAGAACCTTAACAGGGATCCAAAAAATCCAACCGAGGTTAAAGCAGATTTTTTATTTACTTCTGCAACAGTGAGCCTGAGTGATCAGATGGCCACTCCGAACGTGAACGACAATATTTTCAGGTTCATTGCCCAGTATTTTACGACCACCACATATTTGGATGAGCCAAATTATGATCTAAATGGACGTTCCATATCAGATAGACATTGGTCTGAACTATACAGGGACGTGATTTTCGATCTTCAGGATGCCCCAAGATTTGTAGAATCTGACACAGATATAAATGATGACGAAAAAAGTGCAAGATTAGGGCAAATTGAAGTAATGGAAGTATATGCCTGGTCCATTATGGTAGATACCTTTGGTGATGTCCCTTATACTGAAGCTATAAATGCCAAAGAAATTCCTTTACCGGTTTATGACGATGCTGCTACCATATATGCAGACCTTATTTCAAGGTTGAATGCTGTTCAGGCAAATCTTGAGGCCGGACAAGGTTTCACAGCTGCTGATGTTTTATATAATGGAGATATGGATGCATGGAAAAAATTTGCAAATTCCTTACAACTGCGTTTAGCAATGAGATTATCTGATGTAAATCCATCTTTGAGCAAGTCTACAGCTGAAGCTGCAATTGCAGGAGGTGTTTTTACTTCTAATGCCGATAATGCTCAAATAGCATATCAAACCAACCCACCTAACACCAACCCATTATGGGAAGACTTGGTACAAAGCGGAAGGTCAGATTATTTACCTGCAAATACAATTGTAGATGTTATGAACGGTTTAAACGATCCCAGAAGACCGGTCTACTTTTTTAATGAAACTGTAGATGAATATATTGGAGGAGTTTATGGAGGAAGTAACAATTATGGAGCCTATACCCACGTTGGGGAAGCATTCCTGGATCCTACTTTACCGGGAATACTTTTAGACTATGCTGAAGTAGAATTTAACCTTGCCAGAGCTGCACAACCAGATTTAGCCTATGCAGGAGCAGGAGATGCGGAAACACATTACAATGCCGCAATTACTGCATCTATTAAATATTGGGTTGGTCCTGATGCTGATGCAGAGCCTTACTTAGCTCAACCAGCTGTAGCATATGATGGTTCTAATGGACAATTTGCCACTCAGTTCTGGCTTGCCATGTATAACAATCCTTTTGAAGGATGGTCTGTTTGGAGAAAATATGACGCTCCGGCACTTAACCTACCTGAAGATACAGGAAATCCTGTTCCCTTGAGATATACATATCCTGTTAATGAGCAAAACCTGAACAGGGCTAACTATGAAGCTGCATCTGCGGCTATAGGTGGAGACAAACAGTCAACTCCTCTTTTCTGGGATGTAAATTAAAAACTTAGCATTATAATTAAATATAAAAAACACAAAAAATGAAAAAACATTTTAAATCTATAAGCTTATGCATTCTTATTGCAGTTGGTTTTTCCTCCTGTACGACAGATGACAATAGCTTAGACCCTACTAATTTAGGGGGGTATGCACATTTAACAGATCGTAAGATTAGCGTTTTCGATACAAATGCTGACCTAAATCTGAATATAATTACCAATTCAGGTGTTACTGTTACAGCTGTTGAAATCCAACAGGATGGAGCAGTTATAGCAAACGCTACTATATCAGGTGAAACAGCTTCATTTAATTCATCTACTTTATTACCTGCTTCAGGTAATGAGTTTGTATTTATTGATGACGATGATGTATCACACCAAACCGGTTCTTTTCCTCTGTTTATTTCTTCCACCCTTTCCAATGGAAAAACAGCAGGAGATCCCGCTACAGTAAGTGTGGTAGATGCCATTTCTTTTGATGAAAATCCTGGATCAGTGATGTTCATGGATTCTACAACAACAATTTTGTCCTATGAAACATTTACCCATTCGGCAATTATTGATGATGTAACTTTATTCTGGAAGAAGAATAAATTGGGAACTTATGCCGAGTCGGACTTGGTATTGGATGTTGATGGTGAGGAATTCAACTTAGCTGACATTGACTATGATGCATTCGACGCAAAAGCAAATGACACCATTTACTATAAGTTTGTCGCTACCAGCGGAACTTTAAGCCAGGAAATAGTTGCGAAAATCGCAATTCTTCCACAATCATTTGGAGCAGCAACTAATGCTACATTATCTCCTGAAGCTGGAATGAACGAATTCAATTTGGGTTCCGGAGAGTACGCTATAGAAGGTGAAACAGGTGAAATGAGCTTTACAGACCCATCAGGTTTTGGATTGGCCGTTGACTTCGTAAAAGCAACTGTTCCTACAGGAATGACCGCTGAGGAGTATTTTAACAATACAGATCTAATGGTAGCAGAAGCTGCATATAATGCAGGAACTAAACTGACTTCTGTTGATAATGTTAGTGATGGAGATGTTTACATCTATAAAGCTACTAGGACAATTACAGATGAAGATGAGGTAGAGTCAGACCTTGTTTTCTACGGTATTATAAAAATTGATAACACAATTGTTGTCAATGGAACCGCAAACAGCTTCGAATTCAAATATGCTGAAGGTACTATTATCAGATAATAATATCTACGGGATAACACAAGCTTATATTTTTATTATAAAAAAGCTGCCCGAAAGGGTGGCTTTTTTTATTTACCAATATTAGAAAGCCCTATCTTTGTCCCTATGGAAGAAAACACTACAATTTTTGGAATTAGAACCGTTATTGAAGCCATTCAAAGCGGAAAGAATATTGATAAGATCTATTTGCAAAAAGAACTATCAGGGCCTTTATTCAAGGAATTACAACATCTGGCGAGCAAAAAAGACATCAATTTCTCCTATGTTCCTGTAGAAAAACTCAATAAACTCACCAATGGCAACCACCAGGGTGCAGTAGCCAAAATATCACCTGTTGAGTTCAGGAATTTCGAAGAACTTGTTGAGGAAATACTTGAGGATCCAACAAAAATCCCTTTGTTCCTGCTGTTAGACCAAATTACCGATGCACGCAATTTTGGCGCCATCATAAGGACCGCAGAATGTGTTGGAGTTCACGGCATTATTATCCAAAGCAAAGGCGGCGCCCCGGTAAATGCCGACACAATAAAAACATCGGCAGGCGCAGTATTCAAAATTCCAATTTGCAAGGTAAATCATATTAAAGATGCGGTCTATTTTATGCAATCTTCAGGCATAAACGTGGTTGCAGCTACAGAAAAAACACCAACAACCTTATACGACACAAATTTCAAGCTTCCTACCGCATTAATTATGGGTAGCGAAGACAGGGGAGTTAATCCATCGGTATTAAAAATTGTGGATGCAAAAGCCAAATTGCCAATGTTCGGAACTATCGCCTCTTTAAACGTATCTGTGGCTTGCGGTGCTTTTCTATATGAAATCGTGAGACAACGGATTTAAATTAGATGTGAGATGTGAGATGTGAGAAAATAGAAGAAAGAGGATAGAAAAGAGATAGGAATCAAGAGCCAAGAAACAAGACAAAAAAAATATTAGTACAGCTGTCTGCAGTTAGTTGCTAAAAAAGAGGTAAGAGACAATATTTAAAAATATTGGTGTACCTGCCTGCCGGTAAAGGTAGGTTCGTGGATTTTTTTTTGATAATACCATCGAATTTATTGTAAATGGTTGAAACCAAAATCATAGCCCACGATTTTAATCGTGGGTGAAATGAGAATCATGTGGATATCGAACCGTTTCAACGGTTTAAATATGATACAGGAATGGATTTTTGGCAGATAACGACCATAGTGTTTGTAAATGGTTGAAACCAAAATCATAGCCCACGATTTTAATCGTGGGTGAAATGAGAATCATGTGGATATCGAACCGTTTCAACGGTTTAAATATGATACAGGAATGGATTTTTGGCAGACAACGACCATAGTGTTTGTAAATGGTTGAAACCAAAATCATAGCCCACGATTTTAATCGTGGGTGAAATGAGAATCATGTGGATATCGAACCGTTTCAACGGTTTAAATATGATACAGGAATGGATTTTTGGCAGACAACGACCATAGTGTTTGTAAATGGTTGAAACCAAAATCATAGCCCACGATTTTAATCGTGGGTGAAATGAGAATCATGTGGATATCGAACCGTTTCAACGGTTTAAATATGATACAGGAATGGATTTTTGGCAGATAACGA
>Ga0314774_1000617_pt1 | contig 26851 bp, 32 predicted proteins | sample MetaGCBIA2018_FD_204515 | JGI IMG/M metagenome (GOLD analysis project Ga0314774, IMG submission 204515) | Cryopeg brine microbial communities from Beaufort Sea near Barrow, Alaska, United States - CBIA 2018 | ecosystem: Environmental > Aquatic > Marine > Coastal | place: USA: Alaska | collected...
GATGCCTATTAGAAATTGGGGTATTATTCTGAATCAGTTCTTAATCATCTATGAAAAAAGGGTCAGAATTTAAAAAATTCCAACCCAAGTTATTTTTAACTTACACAAATTATAGGATAGTGTCTTTCCATCATTAATCGTTTTCAAAACTCCTTCACCCAAAAAGTATAATGTATAGTTTGTGTATTGCTCTGTCTGCTCAATACCATTTATTTAAAGTTTATCAATGGTCTAAGAACATGTTTTTAATAATTGGGTTATTTGCTCTTGACAACAATCCTTTCAATCATCATCATCATCATCATCGTAATCATTGTCATCATCTTCATCACACATATCTTTTACCTCTTCGATTACATTTTCTAATATATCCATATTTTCAATGTTTCTTTCTGAACCATCGTAAAGGATTACTGAAATTGGAAAATTAGCCACTACGATATCGTTATCATCTATATCGTCAATCAATTTGTAAAACTGCTCATCGTTTTCAATTTGCACAGTTTTAGTTAATTGATTTTCTGAATTATACATTGACAAGCTTATTGGGTATACAAAATCTAAACATTCAATATCATCATCCATTTCGTTTTCACCTCCGCAATCTTCAATTAAAGCTTCTAGTTCTTCTTGAGTATTGATTGATATTTTAGAATAATCACTTAAAATAATTTCAATAGGGAAAAATATTTCTAGGTGATCTGAATCGTCGTCAAACTCATCAAAAACAGCTTCTATTACTTCAAAATCATCTTCTGAATTTACGTTAATTTCTATTTCGTTCACAGTTACTGTTACCGGAAGTTGAACTTGCAAACAGCTTGCATTATCAATAATATTATCTTTTGAACCATCTTTTGTAACTGTACGCTGAACTAAATTGGTTACATTAGCGTTCACTTTTAAAGCTTCACCCTGAGTGGGTTCTATAATTTGTGATATTTCATCCTGACAAGAAATAAACGTCATAAGCAATAAACTTATAAAAAATATATTGTAGATGTGTTTCATATTTAACAAATTTAAAATTATTAATAAATTAACCAAGAGGTTTTTGGGGTTTATTAACATTAAACTTTTTAGTTTTTTATAATATTTGAAACCTCTTGGAATTTTTACACAATCATGCATATAACAGTTTATTTTAAAAAACCCCTACTTATTTTTTTAAATAATTATATTTACACCCAAAATTAATCTAAAAATTTCATAAAATTAATGAGTCATAATACTAATGAAGAGTATTGCAATGAAAAAAAATTTAGTGAATTTTTTTTAGATAATTCAGCATTATTGCGCAATTATATGTACTACAAATGTGGTAATTCAGAATTGGCCAATGATATTGTACAAGATGCTTTTTTAAAATTTTGGAATAATTGCAAAAAAGTAATTCCAGGAAAAGCAAAATCTTTTTTATTCACCATTGCAAATAATTTATTTTTAAATGAATATGCTAAAAGCAAGGTAGCATTAACTTTTAAAAGTATGCCACAAAAGAAATACACTCATGAAACTCCAGAGTTTTTATTAGAAGAAAAAGAGTTTGGCGAAAAATTACAAAAAGCACTTTCAAACTTAACTGAATCACAACGAACAGCTTTTTTAATGAATAGAATTGATGGTAAAAAATACAAAGAAATTGCTGAAATATTACAAATTTCAGTTAAAGCAGTTGAGAAAAGGATACACAATGCCTTGTTAAGTTTAAGAAAAGAAATTGAAAATATATAACAACTAAAGTAGGGGAAACCTTTATTTAATTGTTATATAATTGTTATATGAATTATAAATATGAAAAAAAACTACTTTTTAGCAAAATGGCTTGATGGTGAAATAACTGATGAAACACTTAAAGAACATGTAAGTGAAGAGGAAATACGCGCTTATAAAAAAATAATTTCTGCCACAAACCAACTTGAAGCACCAAGTTATGATGCTCAGGAAACTTTAGAAAAAATAAAGAAAACCCATTCTAAAACAGCTGTAAAGAAACTAAATTATACCAATTATTTTTACAGAGTTGCTGCAGTATTTGCAGTGCTAATTGCTTCGTATTATTTTATTTCAACAAAAAACACAAGCTACACAACAAATTTAGCCGAGAAAATTACTTTTGAATTACCAGACCAATCTGAAGTGCATTTAAATGCAGATTCAAAAATTACTTTTAAAGCCAAAAACTGGGAAAATAACAGAACCTTAAATTTAAAAGGAGAAGCTTATTTTAATGTAAAAAAAGGAGCTAAGTTTACTGTAAATTCAAAATTAGGTTCCGTACAAGTTTTAGGTACAAAATTTAATGTTATTGAAAGAGACCAATATTTTGAAGTGAATTGTTATGAAGGTTTGGTAAGTGTAACTTCTAAAAATGAAACAGTTAAAGTTCCTGCAGGAAGTTCGTATAAAGTACTCAATGATTCCTCCCAATTTTCAAACAACACGAATGAAACAATACCTGCTTGGCTTCAAAACAGCAGTTCATTTAAGAGTATGCCGTATAAGTATGTTTTGAAAGAGTTGGAAAGGCAATACAATATTTCCATTGAATATGATGTTAAGTATGAAAACAATTTATTTACAGGAAGTTTTATTCATTCAGATTTAGAATTGGCTTTGCAAGCAATCAGCATTCCCTTAAACCTAAAATACGAAATTATTAGTGATAAAAAAGTGCATTTAAAACTAGATGAAAATTAACAAACTAAAGGCTTTATTAATTTTTACCTGTCTTCTTTATTCAATTTTTAGTTTTTCACAAAATTTAACCAAGAAAAGTAAACTGCTTTCTGAAATTTTAGTAGAAATAGAAAAAGAATATGAAGTTACCTTTACCTATGCCAACAAAGTAATTGAAACTACTAATATTACACCACCTTCAAAAAAAATAACGTTTCCAGAAACCATTGAATATTTAAAAGAAAAAACCGGTTTAACATTTACCTTTTCAACTTCAACAAATATTTTAATAAGCGATAAAACGAGTAATGAAATTATTTGTGGCTATTTAGTTGATATAAATTCCAAACAGCCGCTTAAAGGGGCTCATATTTCAGTTTTAAAATCCAACATACATACCACTTCGAATGGTGTAGGCTATTTTAGTATTCCAAAAATTAATGAAAATCAAGTAATTCAAATTAGTTATATTGGTTATCCAACCTTGTATTTAAATGCTGCCGATTTTTTAACTAATAATTTATGTTTAACAATCTCACTAACTCAAAAACTTGAAGAATTGAACGAAGTTCTTTTGCAAAATTATTTAACAACAGGAATAACAATAAAAACCGATAACTCGTTTGTAATTTCCCCACAAGAATTTGGTATTTTACCAGGATTGGTTGAGCCTGATGTTTTACATCAAATACAAGCTTTACCCGGTATAAGCAGTGTGGACGAAACTGTTTCTGATATTAATATTAGAGGTGGAAGAAACGATCAAAATCTATTACTTTGGGACGGTATAAAAATGTATCATTCAGGACATTTTTTTGGATTAATTTCTGCAATTAATCCATATTTAACAAAAAGTGTTACCGTAATTAAAAACGGTACCAGTTCCAAATATAATGATGGTGTTTCGGGAACTGTTGCTATAGAATCAATTGATGAAATAAAAGAGGAACCATTTGGCGGTGCAGGAATTAATTCACTAAGTGCAGATGCATATGCACAAATACCAATTTCAAAAAAAGTAGCAATTCAACTGTCTGGGAGGCGTGCTATTACTGATTTATGGAGCTCAATAACTTTCGAACAATATTTTAAACGTGCATTTCAAAACTCTAAAGTTTCAACTTATTCAGTTGCAGACAACCAGTATGTTGAATCCAGTTCAAACTTTTATTTTTATGATTATAGTATTAAATTATTATATAATATTAATGAAAAACACCAATTGCGATTTAGCCTTTTAAATGTTGAAAATGAACTTGACTATAAAGAAGCAATCGATTTAGAAATAAAAACTGCCGAGGAATACAAAAAAAGTAGTTTGGAACAAAAAAACAAAGATTTTGGATTACGATTAACCGACAATTGGAGCTCAAAATTTAAAACTGTTTTTAATGCTTATTATACAAAATACAACCTGAATTCCTCAAATAATTCGCTTTTTACTGAACAGCTTTTACAACAAAACAATGAAGTTTTAGAAACAGGTTTAAAATTAAATACACACTTTTCAATTTCAAAGAAAATACAACTGTTAAGTGGTTATCATTTTTATGAATTGGGAATTACAAATACAGAGGTTGTAAATGTTCCAGATTACAGTCGAACTATTAAAAGGGTACTAAGAAATCATGCGATTTTTAGTGAAGTTAATTACACTTCAAGTGACAAAAAAACGTTTGTAAATGCTGGGTTACGATTGAATTATATTGAAACTTTGAATGAATTTATTATTGAACCCAGACTACAAGCACTGCATAAGCTAAATAATCATTTTTCGTTTAAAATTGCTGGCGAATTTAAAAGTCAGAACGCTATTCAAATTATAGATTTACAAGAAGATTTTTTAGGGGTTGAAAAAAGACGTTGGATTTTAGCCGATAATAAGACCATTCCAATCATAAAAAGCAAACAAGCTTCTGCCGGATTTAATTTCCATAAACAACATGTTTTTATTGATATAGAAGGCTTTTACAAATATGTGGATGGTATTACTACTGCAAATCAAGGTTTTCAAAATCAAAATCAGTATATAAAAACTTCTGGAAGCTATACTGTAAAAGGTCTTGAATTTTTAATTAATAGAAAAACCGAAGCTTTTAGTACTTGGTTAGGTTACACTTATAATTACAATACCTATAATTTTAGAGAGTTAACACCTAGTGAATTTCCAAATAATTTAGATATTAGACACAGCATTTCATTTGGAAATACCTACACTTATAAAAAGTTTAATTTTGCTATTGGACTGTTATGGCGAAATGGAAAACCTTATACTACACCTCAAGAGAATAACCCAATTACTATTGACGGGCTTAATTCTTTTATAAATTACAACTCCCCAAACAGCGATAATTTACCAAATTATTATAGAATCGATTTTTCATTGACCTATAAATTTAACCTTAACAAAAAAGTTGACGCCATAGCTGGTGTTTCAATTTTAAATATTTTAAACACTAAAAATGTTTTAAATACTTACTACAAGATAACTCCTGAAAGTACCATTAAAACTATTAATAATGTTGCTTTAGGTACAACTCCCAATTTCACTTTTAGAGTTTCTTTTTAAATTTTTAAAGGACATCATTATTTATAAAAAGAACCTGTTGTAACACAAAATATATTTTTATAAAAAACTATTGTTTTAATGGTAGGGTTTTCTACATACTGTTTGTTATATAGCATATATGGTGTCTTTTTGCATACAAATGGATTATTAATTATTAAATAAATTTTAAGTCAAAAGGATATCATACTTCTAATAGTGTTCATTTCAATGAATAATATTGATTTTTTTACCTAGAATTATTTAATTAAAAAATTAAAAAAATGAAATTATTAAAAAATTTATTATCAACTCTTGCGATAGCAGCTGTTGTTTTAGTGACTAGTTGTTCAAGTGATGAGGGCATCACAACAAATCAGTCAGATGTAAATCTTGCAGAAGCAGGTCTTAAAGAAACATTTCCTGCCAATCTTGCAGATACCGTGGCCGTTAATCCTCTAATAGTCGTAAATTTCAAAAGTACTGCTAATCCGTCGGAGGTAGCGGCATCTGTCTTAACCTTGAGTCAAGGAACAGAGCCAATATCTGGAACAGTAACCTTCTCAGGCACCACGGCTGTTTTTAAACCAGAAACTTACCTGGCGCCCGATTCCAAGTTTACTGCAACAATAAAAACCAATCTAAAGGATGGTTCCTCCAATGATAACGAAAGGGAACATTCTTGGACATTCAGAACTGGTAATCACCATCACCAGAAGGCGTTTTCAGTTGTTTCTGTAACTCCCATGAATAGTGAGACTGACGTAGCATTTGACATACATCCTACCATTACATTCAGCAGGGAAATGGATTCAAAAAGGACTGATTTGGTAACGTTTACTTTAAATCAAGGAACAACAGTTGTTGAGGGAGCATTAACCTATTCCGACAAAACTGCTACATTTATTCCAACAAATAGTTTAACAGCCAATACACTATATACTAGTACGATTATCATTAACACTAATAAAAATGGTGGTGATGAAGACGATGATGACGATCATTATTATGACGAAAATGATAACGATGATAATGATGATAGCGATGAAGGTGATCACAATCAATCAACTCACACCTATATATGGAGCTTTACTACCGGTGGAGATGGCGTTGCTGTTGATACGACTGCACCAACAGTGCTTTCTGTAATTCCTACAAATAATGCTGTTTCAATAGCTGTCAACAGTAACGTTACAGCAACTTTCAGCGAGATTATGGATGCAGGAACAATTTCTACTGATACGTTTACCTTAAAACAAGGCACAACAAATGTGGCCGGATCGGTTTCTTATTCAGGCAATACTGCTACTTTCAACCCAAGCAATGATCTAGATAGTGGTTTGATTTATTCAGCAACAATTACCACAGGAGCTAAAGATGTTGCAGGAAATGCGATTGCTGCTTCAAAAGTTTGGAGTTTTACAACGCAGGATACTGTTGCAGGAGACACAACTGCACCAACCGTTCTTTCGGTAGTACCTATAAATAATGCTGCTTCAATAGCGATTAACAGTAACGTTACAGCGACTTTCAGCGAGGCTATGGATGGATCGACTATTTCAACTGCTACATTTACCTTAAAACAAGGAACAACAAATGTGGCCGGATCGGTTTCTTATTCAGGCACTACTGCTACTTTCAATCCAACCAATAATCTTGTTGAAGGTTTGGTTTATACCGCAACAATTACCACAGGAGCTAAAGATGTTGCAGGAAATGCAATTGCCTCTTCAAAAGTATGGAGTTTTACAACACTGGAGCCTGTTGCAGGGGACACAACTGCGCCAACAGTGCTTTCGGTAGCTCCTACAAATAATGCTGTTTCAATAGCTGTCAACAGTAACGTTACGGCGACTTTCAGCGAGGCTATGGATGGATCGACTATTTCAACTGCTACATTTACCTTAAAACAAGGAACAACAAATGTGGCCGGATCGGTTTCTTATTCAGGCACTACTGCTACTTTCAACCCAACCAATAATCTTGTTGAAGGTTTGGTTTATACCGCAACAATTACCACAGGAGCTAAAGATGTTGCAGGAAATGCAATTGCCTCTTCAAAAGTATGGAGTTTTACAACTCTGGAGCCTGTTGCAGCCGGATTGTCATTTTCGAATGATGTAATGCCAACACTTAGTAAATGTAATAATTGTCATACGCATCCTTGGACAACTTCAACAGTTGCATCGACCTATTATACGAATCTTGTTAATGGAGGTTATGTAAATCCAACAAATTATACTTTAAGTAAGATATATAGTAAATTGAACGGAGGCCATCCAGGGGGAAACAGTATTTCAACTGCTGAGATCAATAAGATTCTCGACTGGATGAGAGAAGGTTCTAAAAATAATTAAAAATAATTTATATTTTAAAAAAGGCAACTCAAAGAATGGGTTGCCTTTTTTTGTTTTAAAATTAAAATGTAAACAAAACTTGACAAATTAAATATTTTATATATATTTGTAAAATAAACTTTACATAAAGTAAAACCTTAATTACATTTAAAATGAAAGAACAAAGAAAAAAACGATTAAAACAACTTGCCTTTTGGACAGTGATTTGGACACTTACCATGGCTTTAGCAACTTTTGGGCCTAAATTTCTATGGGATAATAATACGATAGCAACCCTTATAGCTGTACTTGTCAATTTAGCTGTGGGAATAGGGATGATTTTAGCGAATCGAAATGTTGTTAACAACGGAGATGAGTTAGAGAAAAAAATACAGCTCGAATCTATGGGGCTAACGCTTGGATTGGCTGTAGTAGTCGGGCTTTTTTATTCTTTATTGGATCAAACTAATTTAATATCCGGGGATGCGGAGATTAGTAATCTCGTTATATTTATTGGTTTAACTTACATTATTAGTACTTTCTATAACAATAAAAGATACAGATGAAAAACAGGTTAAAAGTGCTGCGCGCCGAGAAAAATTTAACACAGGAGGAACTTGCGGATATTATTGGTGTTTCGCGCCAAACCATCAATGCAATTGAAAAAGAAAAGTTTGATCCAAGTTTGCCTACGGCCTTTAGAATTTCAATTCTTTTTAATCTGAAAATTGAAGAGGTGTTCAATTTCGAAAATTAATTTATTAAATTAAATTTATGATTTCTTATATAGTTCAAGCGTTTTCTCAATAGCATCATCAAAGTTCTCCCAGGTTTTTTCTGAAGTTAAATCTGTGGTGATAAACGTTTTATTAAATTTAGACAGCAGTGTGAAATACACATAACCGCCAAGCATTAATTGGAAAGCATAATTTAAAGAGGTTTCTTTTTCATTTGTTTTAAATGTTTTTCCAAGTCGTGTGTTTACAAACTTAAACAGCTCTTTTGTATTTTCATTATTTTCCAGTAATTGCCATCGTAAAATCTCTTGCGCTAAAACATTTTCCCTGATTTCTTTGGTTCCTTTCTTGGTGAAATTTTTTAAATTTTCTATACTGTCTATATTTTCATCAATGGTGAGCAATGATTTAAAAAAATCGCCTTTTTGCGCAAATTGAAGCAACAGGCCTTTCATTCCACCAAAATAACGGTAAATAAGTCCTTTTGACACACCCGCTTCTTTGGCAATGACGTTAATGCCAATCCCTTGAGGTCCTTTTTCTTTTAAAATAGCCAGAAAGGCATTGTAAATTTTATCTTCTGTGGCGGCTCTGTCTTTTTTCATCTGTTTAATTGTTATTTTTTAGCTGTAACAGCTGCTGTTCGCCATTCATCATTCCTATGTATATCAAAATTTGTAATGCTCGATTCATTATAAATCCTTTAAATTTAAAACACACCCCAGTTGAATGTTCTTTTTTTGAAAAGCAGGATAATGTTGTGCCATTAATTGATGCATAAAAGGAAGTGGAACTTCATTAAAAGTCCCATAATCTTCTAAATATTCCATAAACTCGTGTTCACCAGAATGATCAAATTCTTGAAATAAAGAATCATGTGCTCCGTCAAATTCAAGTGTTTTTACCTTTAACAGTTCACACAATTCCTTATTGAATGCAGGCGTTGCTTTTACCCATTTATCATTTAAAAATATTTCAACATACCCATGCGGCACCAATACATCCGATCCGAATTTTTCAATAATATCATCAATGGCAATATGATTTCTCACTTTTGCCAATCCCAAACGAGCCGGAATTTTCGCAGCCCTAAGCAGGGAAATCAAAATGATTGCTTTATCTAAACAATGACCGTTTTGATGCGTAATTATTTCTGAAACTTTCCAGTCTTCGTTAATTAAACTGAATCGATACGGATTGTAAGGCCAGGTATCTCTTACATATAAATAAGCTTTAATGGCAAATTCTTTATCTGATAAAGTTTCTTTTTCTTTTAAAGAAGTGAGAATATTTTGTATTTTTTCATTTAAAAAGTCAAAATGAAAAGTGGGTTCTGTATATTTTTTCGACATATTTGATAAATGTAACTTTGTAGTAACATGCAATATTATGGAATAATTTTATTAAAATCGATAAAGAAAAAATAAATAAATCTACCTTGAATAAAGTTTTTAATTATATTTGTAACCACATGGTCACAACATTTTTATAATTCATGTAACCACACAGTAATTTAAAAAGCAAAAATGGAAGCATACATTTATGATTCAGTCCGAACCCCAAGAGGCATCGGAAAAAAAACAGGGGCTTTATCGCAGGTAAGTCCGGTTCAGCTCGTAACTACCTTATTAACAGCGTTAAAAGAAAGAAACAGTTTAGATACCACTTTGGTGGAGGATTTGATTTTAGGCTGCGTTACCCAGGTTGGAGAGCAAGGCGGGAATATTGCAAAAGTGGCGGCGCAATGTTCAAATTACGGAGACCATTTATCGGCACTCTCCATCAATAGATATTGCGCATCAGGCTTAGAAGCCATAAATCAAGCTGCTGCCATGGTGAAATCAGGATGGTCCAATTTAATTATAGCCGGAGGTGTTGAATCTATGTCGCGTGTGCCAATGGGTATTGATGGTTCTGCCTGGGTCATGGAACCCGAAGCGGCTTTTGGCAAATTTGTACCGCAAGGTATTTCTGCCGATTTAATTGCGACAAAATATGGGTTTAGCCGCAACGATGTGGATCGTTTTGCCGTGACCTCCCAACAACGAGCCGCTCAAGCTCAAAAAAACGGTTATTTTGATAAATCCTTAATTCCTGTTACCGATATTAATGGGTTTGTGCAATTGGCGAAAGATGAATATATACGGTCCAATACCACTGTCCAAACACTTTCAAATTTGAATCCTTCGTTTGAACAAATGGGGGAACTATTATTTGATCAAACAGCCATCGATAAATATGTAGCTGTTGAAAAAATCAACCATGTGCATCATGCAGGCAACTCTTCCGGACTTGTGGATGGCGCATCATTAATGCTCATTGGGAATAAAGAAATTGGGGAAAAATTAGGGTTGAAACCACGGGCAATCATTAAAATGGGCGCTGTTTTGGGAACAGAGCCGCTTATTATGCTTGAAGGACCGATTCCGGCAACAATAAAAGCATTGCGAAATGCTAAAATGACCATTTCAGATATTGATCTATTCGAAGTAAATGAAGCTTTTGCTGTGGTTCCGTTACGTTTTATGGAACAGTTAAATATTGACCATTCAAAAGTTAACGTAAATGGTGGCGCCATTGCGATGGGACACCCTTTAGGCGCGACAGGATGTATGATTTTAGGAACTGCTTTGGATGAATTGGAACGCCAAAATAAAAGTACGGCTTTGGCAACTTTATGTGTTGGCGGCGGTATGGGAATTGCAACAATAATTGAACGTATTTAAAAATTTTATCACTTTTAATATTATGAAACATATAAAATATAAAGTTGATGGCGACGGTATTGCTTTTGTTACTTGGGATGTCATGGATTCTCCTGTTAACATTATGAATGAAAACACCATGCCTGAGTTTTTTACAGCCATAAAAGAAGCCATAAATGATAAGAAAGTAAAAGGGATTGTTATTAATTCCGCCAAAAACGATTTTATAGCCGGTGGCGATTTAAAATGGTTTTTGAATTATGATAAATCAAGGCAAGATTGTTTTGAGATGCTTATGGAAACCAACAGAAACTTACGCCTGTTGGAAACTTGTAACAAGCCGGTTGTTGCCGCAATGAACGGATTGGCGCTTGGCGGCGGATGTGAAGTTGCATTGGCTTGTCATCATAGAATTATGAGTATCCATCCTAAAAACCGAATGGGATTGGTGGAATGCTCGGTTGGATTATTTCCTGGAGCAGGAGGAACCCAGCGGTATTTAAGAATGATGGGTCCTCTAAAAACCATTCAATACATTACACAATCAAAAAAACTAACTGCTGAGCAAGCTTTAAAAGATGGTCTTGTCAATGAAATTTGCAGCCCTGAGGAAGACATCAATTCTTTGGCAAAACAATGGATTTTAACAAAGGGAACCAGCGAACAACCTTGGGACCTCAAAAAATTTAAGGTACCGGGAACTCCAGTTGGCGTTGGACAAACATCGGGTGTAGATGAGTTTTTTAGCGTTTCAAATGCAATGGCCTATAAAACAACACACGGAAATTTACCACATATAAAAAACGTGTTAAGCGCCATTTATTATGGAGCATCCTGTCATATAGACAAAGCGTTGGAAATTGAGGCGCGTTATTTTGTGGACACCTTGTTTTCCAAAGAAACAAAAAACATCATTCGTTCTTCATTTGTGTTTATTGGAGATGCCGCAAAAGGCAAATCAAAACCCAAAGGGTACGATGTTGTTTCATTCAAAAAAATTGGCGTTTTAGGTGCCGGAATGATGGGCGCCGGGATTTCTTATGTGAGTGCTAAAGCTGGATTGGAGGTGGTTTTAAAAGATGTAAGCATAGAAAATGGGGAACGTGGAAAAGACTATATCAAAACGCAGGAGCAAAGATTGCTAAAAAAGGGACTGTCTACAGAAACCAAAATTGCAGCACTGCTTCAAAAAATTCAACCTTCAAATTCCGTTCATGATTTAGCCGATTGTGATTTAATTATAGAAGCTGTTTTTGAAAACGAAAAATTGAAAAATTCAGTAACTAAAGAAACAGAAGCAGTGATAGGAAAAGAGGTGATTTATGCAACCAATACCTCTACCATACCAATTTCAAAATTGGCAGAAGCTTCCTCAAAATCGGCTCAATTTATTGGATTGCATTTCTTTTCCCCTGTTGAAAAAATGCCTTTGGTTGAAATAATTATGGGGAAAGAAACCAGTGAAAAAACATTGGCAGCCGCTATTGATTATGTGATTAAAATTAGAAAAGTGCCAATCGTCGTAAATGACGGACGCGGTTTTTTCACTTCAAGAGTCTTCGGAAAATTTGTGAATGAAGGCATCACGATGTTGACGGAAGGAATTCCTCCGGCTGTCATTGAAAATGTTGCCAAAAAAATAGGGATGCCAGTTGGTCCTTTGGCAATTTCTGATGAGGTAAATTTAAAATTAATGTTGGATATTATGAGTGAAGACCCAACTTTAACGGCTCATGAAATAACCTTAAAAAACACCATAGCTACTATTGTTGAAATTCACCACAGAACAGGAAAAAAAGAAGGAAATGGCTTTTATGACTATCCGAAAAATGAAAAAAAATCGATTTGGAAAGGATGGGAAAAAATTTATCCGCCCCAATCCGATTTTGATGAAGAAGAAGTAGGAAAAAGAATGCTGTTCGCTATGGTTATAGACGCGTATAAATGTTTGGATTCCGGAGTGATTCGTGAACCAAAAGATGCTGATGTCGGGTCCATTTTAGGGCTCGGATTTCCAATTCATACAGGAGGCGTTATGTCATATATAGATTATATTGGAGCAAATGAGTTTGCTTTATACAGCGAAAAATTAGCGAAAAAATATGGGGAACGATTTAAATTGCCGGAAAGCTTAAAAAAGAGAATTCAGGAAGCAGGCACTCATCGGGTATTCTACAAAAATTAACAGGAATTATAAAAAATAACATAAAATGCTACAAAATATTCTGATTGAAAGAAAAATATACGCATCCGAAGAACATAAAATGATGCAGGGAATGATTCAAGATTTCATAAAAAATGAAGTTATTGATCAAATAGACACTTGGGAAAAAGCAGGTATGGTAAGCCGTGATATTTGGAAACGTGCAGGGGAACTCGGATTGTTATGCATGGATATGCCCGAAGAATATGGCGGGACTGGCCTGGATTTTTCTTTTAATGCAATGCTGATTGAAGAATTTGCAAAAAAAGGAATTAGCGGGCCGGGTTTCTCGTTGCATTCAGACATTGTTGCGCCCTATATTTTAAAATACGGAACAGAAGATCAGAAGAAAAAATATTTACCCCAAATGGCAAAAGGTGAGATCATCACTGCTATTGGGATGACCGAACCTAATTGCGGAAGTGATTTGCAGGCTTTGCGAACAACTGCCGTGGATAAAGGAGATTATTATTTGGTAAATGGGCAAAAAACTTTTATTACCAATGGTTATATGTGCGATATGGCAATAATTGCAGTAAAAACAAATCCGGGAACAAAAGAAGAAGGCATTACATTGCTCATTGTAGAAACTTCAATGAAAGGGTTTGAAAAAGGAGTTCCGTTCAAAAAAATAGGAATGAAGTCTCAGGATACCTGTGAATTGTTTTTTGACAATGTTAAAGTTCCAAAAGAAAACAGATTGGGAGATGAAAAAAAAGGTTTTAAAATTATGATGACAGAATTGGCCCGGGAAAGATTAACGGTTGGCATTGCCGGTGTGGCAACTGCAGAAGGCGCCATTGAAGCAACCATTGCCTATACTTCAGAAAGAACCGCTTTTAATAAACCAATTGCCGGATTTCAAAATACCCAATTTAAACTAGCCGAGTGTACTACGCAAATGCAAATACATCAAGCTTTTTTAGATCGTTGTATTGAATTGATGAAAACTCATGAACTATCTGCCGAGAGCGCTTCCATGATTAAATATTCAGCAACGGATATGTGCGGGATCGTTGTGGATGAATGCTTGCAACTATTTGGGGGTTATGGCTATATGTGGGATTATCCAATTGCCAGGATGTATGCCGACAATCGTGTGGCACGAATTTATGCAGGCACCAATGAAATTATGAAATTATTAATTGCAAGAGGTTTATTTAAAGAATTGTTCAAAAGATGAAACGAGCACAACAAATTTTGATACACGAAGGAATGATTCATGGCGAACAGCAGCTGTTACAGCTAAAAAATAAAATTTAAACAGATGAAACGAGCCTTACAAATTTTGACACACAATGGAATGATTAATGGCGAACAGCATCTGTTACCAATAAAAAATAAAATGTAAACAGATGAAAGAATTACTGAAAGATTTTAAGGTAAAAACAGTGGTAAAAGTGCGATGGGGAGATATGGATGCTTATCAGCATGTTAATAATGTAATTTATGTTGCCTGGGGTGAAGTTGCCCGAATAGATTATTTCATTGCCCTTGAGTCTGAGGCCTTTTTAGCCTCGCCAAAAAAAATGAAATATGCGCCAATTTTAGGTTTTCAATCGGTTAAATATATTGCACCGTTAGTGTATCCGGATACCATCCACATCGGCACAAAAACAGAAGAAATAAAGGAGGACAGAATTGTGTTAAAGTCCTTTTATTATAGCGAAAACACCAGAAAATTGGTGGCAATAAAAACGCATGAAGTCATTGTTTTTGATTATAAAACCAATCAGAAAATCCTTGTTCCAGAGGAATTTATTGCTAAAATAAATAAGCTCGAAAACAAATAACAGGCGGTTAACCAATTATTTTCCATGAAAGAAATTCAGCCATTAAGCGGCATAAAAATTATTGATTTCACCCGTTTGCTGCCGGGGCCTTTGGGAACCCATTTGTTAAGCCAGATGGGAGCGAAAGTCACCAAAGTGGAAAGTCCGAAGCGAATGGATTACACGAGGTTTTATCAGCCTCAAATAAACGGTGTGTCAACATTATTTCATTCCTTGAACTGCACAAAAAACCAATTAATTATAGATTATGAAACGTCCGAAGGCTATCAGCAACTCGTGGAAGAAATAAAAAAAACAGACGTATTGATTGAGCAATTTCGCCCGGGCACTATGGCTGTTTTTAATTTATCATTTGAAAAGGTAACCAAAATTAATCCGAATATCGTTTATATTTCCGTAACCGGATATGGACAAACAGGAGAAAAGAAAAATGAAGCAGGACATGATTTAAATTATATGGCAACCACAGGCCTGTTAAGTTTGAATAAAGATGAAAATGGAAAACCGGTCATTCCCGGTTTTCAAATTGCCGATATTTCAGGCGGTGCCTACATGATCGTTTCTGCCTGCACAAGTGGATTGTTGGCGCAAAAAATTCATCAAAAAGCCCAATATGTAGATTTGTCTATTTTTGACGCCACGATTTCTCTTGGAGCCATCACACACGGCATGTTACAGGGAAACGCCGATTATCTTAAAACGCCCTTTTTAAGCGGTTTTATGGTGAACTATAATGTGTATGAATGTGCCGATAGCAAATGGATTGCATTGGCTGCGTTTGAAATGAAGTTTTGGAATTCATTTTGCGAGTTGGTAAATCAACCTTTATGGAAAACTTCCAATAGCGAAGATTTAGTAACAGGTGTTTTTGACAAGAAGAAATTAGAACAACTATTCAAAACGAAAACGCGTGATGAATGGGTTGCATTGTCTGCAAATTACGATGTGTGCCTATCTCCGGTTATGGAAATGCAAGAAGTATATGATCAAAAGCAAACTAAAGACAGGGCTGTTTTTAAGGAGGTTGAAATTGATGATAAGACTTTAAAAATTTATGACAAACCCTATAAAACGTATACAAGTTTGTAAGCTATTTTTTTTCAATAAAATTAGGGTGTTCACTAATTAAGAATAGACAAATTAAGTTTCATTGCACTCAACATCATTCGTAATTTTTATGCTTTTCAGATCTCCAAAAGGCTTGATAGGCATAAGTTAATTCTTTAGATAAATCTCTCCATCTTATACGCCCTGTTTCAATAGCCTTACTTAATTTTTTGAATTTTTCTTCTGATAACGGTAATTGTATTTTTGTTAAATCCAGTTTTTCCATATCGTTATTTTGTTTAAAATTATCCGTCAATACATACTTAGGTCTCGTGTAAATATGTTTTGATAAGGTTTTTTTTAGGGTTTCCTATTCTCAATTATTGTGCATAAGATATTGAAAACCTTGCTGGAGTTTCAAATGAGGGTGATTCATTTGATGCTTAATATAATGATATTTTTTGAGATATGCAAAATTGGTGTATAAATTATTTGGCTATCGAGATTTAAAAGCCAAAAGTATTCAAAAAAGGCAACCGAAATAAGTCCTGGATTTGGCTGCTTTTTATTAATTTATTCCGCTTCAACAATCACAATTTTAGGATCTACATCATCGGCACCATGGGTCAGTTTTTTCAATTTTTTAACAAAAACAACCAAGAGCAATCCGAAGGAAACACAAAATATAAAAACACCCATAAAAATAGCGTATTCACCGGCATTTTGTGCGGCTTCACCAATATAACCGGCAAGTTTGTTCCCTATTCCCGAAACCATAAAATAGGCACCCATTGTTAATGAGGCATATTTTAAAGGAGCCAGTTTGGTGATAAAAGACAAGGCAACGGGCGAGATGCTTAATTCGCCAATAACGTGCAAAAAATAAGCGCCAAACAACCAATAGATGGCAGCTTTTCCATCTAAAGAAGAGGCGGTTTCAATGGCCGCGCCCGCCAACAATAAAAAACCAAAACCAGTGATGATGGTTCCAATCCCCATTTTAAACAGCGAAGAACTTTCTTTTCCTTTTTTCCGCCACTTGCTCCATAAAAAAGCTACAGGTACACCAAATAAAATTACATAAAATGCATGCAAAGCCTGTAAAAAACTTGCAGGAATTTCAAATCCAAACACTACCCGGTCAATTTTATCCCGAGCATATAAATTCATTAATCCTCCGGCTTGTTCATAGGCACCCCAAAATACAATCACAATCACAAATGACAACAGCAATACAATCAACCTGTCTTTTTCTATGGAAGTAAGCGGTACGCTTCTGTTTGTTCCGATTTCTCGTTGAGCAGGTACAAAATTCCCCACAGTGGTTAAATATTTTTGTCCCCAAACATAAACAACTTGTCCTAGTGCCATACCAATTCCGGCCAAACCAAAACCATAATGCCAATTAATGACTTCACCAACATAACCAACCAACAACGGCGCGGCAAACGCACCAATATTAATACCGATATAAAATATGGTAAAAGCGGAGTCTCTTTTTAAATCACCTTTTTGATATAAGCCGCCAACCATGGTTGAGATGTTCGGTTTCAATGCGCCAACACCGAAAACAATAAAAACGATCCCGGTATAAAACGCCCAAATTGCATCAAATGCCAAAATAAAATGACCGATGCACAGCAATAAACCCCCGAGCATCACCGTTTTTTTCTGTCCCAGCCATCGGTCGGCCAACAAGCCTCCGGGAACCGACATCACATAAACCATCATAGTGTACCAACCATATAATTCCAAAGCAGAAACTTTGTCCCAGCCTAACCCTGCATTAACTTCAGTAGTTTTAGCGGTTAAGTAAAGAATAAGGATGGCTCGCATTCCGTAGTATGAAAAACGTTCCCACATTTCGGTAAAAAATAAAATGTACAATCCTTTCGGGTGGCCCCATAATGTTTGTTTTGGCATAAAGAGTATAGTTTAATCGGGTAAATATACTATTTTAAAATGGGTTCAATTTTGTTTGGGTGCGTTGTCTAAAATTTCAAATCTTTTTAAATACTATAGGTTTATATTCTATAATTAAACAATAGGTTTATTTCAACATAAAACAAACTTGTTTCTGTTGGTAAAATGAAGTTTGATATTGCAAAAACACGAGCTCTTTATCGGTTTGGTTAATTTTTTGCATATATTTGAACTCTTAATTTTAGGCCTGCAATGCAAATGAAAATTTTAACAATCTTTCTGCTAATTTCTTGTTCTATTTTCGCACAGGAAATAGGAAGTGTTAAAAACGGGAAGTACTTTGTAAAGCTATTAAAAACAGATAATTTATTTTCGTGGGTTTATTCTGATATAAATTCAAAATCTGCAAGGGCTGAGAAAGCATTTAATTTCCCCAATAAAGAAACCATTTATAACTTGATTATTGAAGGTTTTGAAAAAAACAACAATCATCAAATCATTGTTCAAACTGACCAGGATACCGTTGTGAAATTTGAATATAAAAAGATAAAAGGTGAGATGAGGTTAAACATCATTCACAATAACTTAAACAGCAAAATAGCGGGAACCAGCACTTCTTTAAGCAGGGAACAATTGAGGCTGCTGTTTAGAAAACAAGCATGAATAATTTATCGGCTCCATATTTCAAGGGATAGAATAAAAGTTTCCTAAACTTTAGATCCAGGTTCGAATCCTGGTGGAGTCACTTTATAAATCTCTAGCCTTTATTAAATAAGGGTTAGATTTTTTTTTATACCTTCGTGTGTCCAATTTGTGTCCACTTTAATTTGATTATTTAAAAGTATAAAAAATATTTGTTATGGAAACCATTCATTTAAAAAAAATAACTGACTTTTATTTTTTATTAGAGCAAGAGGAATTTGGAAAATCTAATCGTAATTCTAGTTTAGCTTTTTTTAGTGTTTATCTTGAAGATTTTAAAAATGAGTTTGACAATAATTTATTCGGAAAAGATGAGAATGTAAAAAGGGATGTATTAAGGCATTATATATTTGAATTGTACACTGTAATATTAAAAATTAAAAATTTTTTTGATAATTCAGGAAGTGATGATATTTATCTTCAGAGTTTTAAAAATTTGAATGAAATATTCGCTGAGATGTTAAATGTTTTAAATTTAGGTTGTGTAAAAAATGGTTTTGATTTTTTAGATATTGTAACAAAACTAAAATTAGACCAAGAAGTGTTTGATTTAGAATACTATGATGAGATTACTAAATTTTTACAAATTAAGAAAGTTAAAATTCAAAGAAATCCTTATCCTCTTGTATTTAAAGATTATAATTCATTCCAGCTATTTAAGAGGTATGAGGAAAGATTAAAGAAATCAAAAACACCTTTAGCTTATTGTAGCTTTTTGTATTGGTCTATGAGTAATGATGGATTTATTATAGATATTTGCAAACCTGAAATATTTAAAAAATGGCTAAAGACTAATTTAGAGATTGATTTAAATCACAGTTTAAAGACACTTGATAGATGTAAAACAGAATCTAAATTAGCATTTTACGCTTCCGAAAAAAAACTGTTTTTTGATTAAAATTATTTTAAAAAATAACTTTCATAAGTTAAACTATATGAAGCCATTGAGTAATCTCAATGGTTTTATCTTTTTAATCATTTCTTGTATTCATAATTTTGGATTAACTAATACCTGAATAATATGAATACATTAATTAATGAGCCTTTGAAATATTTCACAAGAAAAGAAGCAGGTGACTTTTTAAGATGCTCTATAAAAACTATTGACAGATTAATAAGGGACGGTAGGATAAATGCTTTTAAAGTTAATAGGAGTGTTCTTATTTATGCTGATACTTTAACAGAAGAAAATTTAAATTCTCCAAAACCAAAATTCTAACAATTATGAAATGGATTAAAGGAAGAACTATATTTAATAAGATTAGAGAGATACTAGTTAAAAACATTGTCAGAATACCCTCTACGGTTTTAATTTTAAGATTAAAAAAAGCATAAGTTATGAAAGAATTTAAAAATTTATATTTAAGTAGTATAAAACACATCAAAGAAGTTGAAACAAAATTAATTGAGTTAACTAAACAGTTAGACCAACAAAGAATTAACAATGAATTACGTTTGTTAGACAATGCTAGTATTAAGCAGATATTTAATATTAGTGATAAAACATTAAGCAATTGGCGTAAAAAGGGATTGCTAATTTATTCTAAAATTTCAGGGTCAATTTATTATGATATATCCGATGTAAAAAAATTGGTGGAAGATTCTAAAATTGGAATTAAAAAAAAAGATTAGCAGTTAACTATGTACTTGTACCAATAAACCAATGTATTTCTGTTTTAGAAAATAATCTAGAAAATCCATTTCAATTATTTTTAATATTAAAATTATTATATCCTGAAGGTAAATTAAAGTTTACAAGAGATGAAATTAACCTTTTAGCATTAATCCTAAAAGTACATCCAAAAACAATTAGCGCAAATGCTAAAAGGTTAATTAAGTTAAATTGGATTCGTTTAAATGCCAAAACTAAATATTATTTAATCTATTCCTTCGATAGATTAAGAAATGATAACAAATGGGAGTCAAGAGCAAGTATTGAAGTAAATGAAAGTAATGTTTTTAATATAAGGGCAATTTTAGGAGCTTCATTATATGGTTACTTACATAAAGATTATTGGAGGAAGGTTAAAAAAGAGAAAAACGTACGACAAAAGCAACGTACCTCTCATTTTCTCTTTCCTTCCTTTAATTTTAAATTAGAACCTGCTCAAATTTCCGTAAACGGTGTAAATGCCATGTTCAACATTTCCCAAGCAAAAGCCTCACGTATTAAAAAACAGGCAGAAGTTGAAAATTTAATTGAGGTCAAAAAAACTTTCAAAAAGCTTAATATTTCTAAATTTGATTTAAATGGTTTAAAACAATATTGCGATGAAATGACCGCTAATATTGTATTTAGAGAGGGTAATTACTATTTACAGGAAATAGACCGTATTATTCCGTTATTTCCTATTCGTAAAAGAAAGAAATTGGGAACATAAAGAAAGTAATATAGAGTTCAATGCCTCTCCTCTTTTTCTTAGCAATTTACCCACCTCTAAACGATGTGGGTTTTTTATTGAATAGTATTGTTTAAAATTTAGATTAATTCTTTAATGCTACATCACTTTTGAAACAATTTAATGGCGGTAAACGTGGAAAAGAAATCAATGGGTTTCTAAAAATACAATCTACAAAAGAGTTAATTACTGCCCTTGAAGCTAGTGATAGCACAGATACGAATATAATCGTATCTAAAATAATTGGAGCAGGAAAAAATCAAGGAACGTGGACACATCCATTTTTGTTTCTCTAATGTCTAAATCCGAAATTTAAAGTAAAGGTTATTAAGTTCGTTTACGATGAACTGACAAAGAATCTGTCACTTCACAAAAGATAACTACTTACAGCTATCCTCAAGTGGCGTTAAACTCAAAGGCTATAACTTTTCAGAAGTTGCTGTAGCTATGCAATGGATTTCAAAAAAGGTTTACAGAAAACTTCTACCAATAATCTAGCAGGTACTCGACCTAGTGTTATACTATAAGCATAGCGTTGGTGAAATTAACAAATAAGACGAGCATAAGACGAAATAATCTTTGTAACTATAAGCAGATTAGATTTTTATAAGTGATTTAAAAAACCAAATAAGACGAGCATAAGACGAAATTATTTTCAGAATAAGACGAAATACAACCCTCAAACTGTATTATCACCCCTACTTAAAGAGGTAATTACCATTTACAGTAAATAACCCCTAATGTACCGCTATTTCCTATTCGTAGAAGGAAGAAATTGGAAACATATAGAAAGCAATATATAGAAGAAGAAAATATTATTTAAATTAAACCTTATAATACCCATCACGTTTCAAATTCCTAAAAATTCATCTTTATTTAGTTTGTAATGAAAAGTTGGGGTTCGTAAAAAAAACTTAATCTCTCTAATTTTGATTTAAATGGTTTAAAACAAGATTGTGATGAAATGAACAATGATATTGTATTTAAAGAGGGTAATTACTATTTACAGGAAATAGACCTTATTATTCCATTATTTCCTATTCGTAAAAGGAAGAAACTGGAAACATATAGAAAGCAATATATACTAGAATAGTAATTGTATAAAATATAGATTTAAACCTTTAAAAGTTTAGTTTTTGCTTATACTATACACAGAACTCTAAATTCAGTTGTTAAGGTATATAAAAAACCTACTACATTGCTGTAATAGGTTTTGAGTTGGTTCTAATTGTTGGATTGCTATAAAGAGCTCCTAGTTATTATAGAAGTAATTCTCCCTGTCTTAGTTTAAATGATACAAATTCGTGTAAGGCAGGAACTCGAAATGCTATTTTTATATACGCAAAAGCGTTGGTAGATTTCAGAATGAGACGAGCTTTGAGACGAACTTTGAGACGAAATAATCTTCATAATCATTTATTATACAATTACTTACAGGCATCTTTAAAAACAGAATGAGACGAGCTTTGAGACGAGCTTTGAGACGAAATGTTAACCTAATCAACCCTATACTTAAAGATGTAATTACCATTTACAGTAAATTGACCATAGTTTACCGCTATTTCCTATACGTGAAAGGAAAAAATTGGAAACATAAAGAAAGCAATATATAGTTGAATAGTATATTAAATGAAATATAGATTTAACCCTTTAAAAGTTTACTTTTTGCTGAAACTATAGATAAAAGGTAAGAAATTATATACTTAATTAAAATTTAAAATGATGGAGTATTTACTTAGTAAAGAAACCTATTAAATAGTAAAACGGAAAGGAATTTAGGGAAAAGGTGGCAAATTCCTATAAAACGAGGCAATAAAATTCAATTTAAAGAGAAATTATTCAAATTGCATCAAATTAAAACAAGTACAATTACTTTTAACTATACAATTATGGAGAAAAAAACCAAAATATGCCCATATAATGCTGAAAAGTTTATACCAAAGCGAAATAATCAAAAATTTGCTTCTAGATATAACCAAATAACTTACAACAACAATAAAAACAGAGAATTACAAAAACATGTAAAAGAGGTGAACAAGAAGTTATTAAAAAATTACAGGATAATTGTTGAACTATTAGAGGATAAACAAGAAATGGTCTTTAATACTCAATACCTGAGAGGAAAGGGATTCAGCTTTAATATTCTAACGTTCTTTATTGAAGATGGAGACAAAACAATTTACGGCATCTACAATTTTGCTTTTTACAAATTTGATAACAACCAAACTAAAATAATAAGACAATGAAAACGATAGATTTAAATGAAGTAGTACTAATCCCTAGCAGCGTGACTATAAGGGGTCAAGCAAAAACAATCCAACGCTTAAAAAATGAAAACATGTTCTTAATAGGTTCTATAATATTAAGTCTGGGCATAATAGGGCTTGTAGGTTATTTAAATTATAAAGATAATAGAGATGAAAGAAAAGAATAAGATATTCAAATTGAACAATTCCAAAAAAGAATTACTGAATAAAGCTTTAAATACAAAGACATTTAAAATTATTAAATATAGTGCTATTGCTGTTGGAGGAATTTTTATAGCAGGTAAAGTTTTTAAAATAATAGCAATAGCAAATACTAATTTTAAACTTCTAAAAAATAGTTTGAAATAATCAGAAATAGGGTATGATAATAATAAGAACGTTTATAATAACCTTTTTCTTGACTAAGAACGATTAAAATGACACACTCTAAATACTATACAGGTTTTTTAATAAAATTTAAAATTAAAGCAATTATGAAAGCAATTTATATTCGTGTCTCTACTGTTGAACAAAATGAAGAAAGACAAACAGTAAAAGGTATAAAAACATTCATTGATAAAATAAGTGGTTCTATTGCATTTTCCAAACGTCCTAAAGCTAAAAAATTACTTGTTGAAGTTGAAAAAGGTTTTATAAACGAAGTTCAAGTACATAGTATAGACCGTCTTGGAAGAAATACGTTAGATATTCTGCAAACCATTGAATACTTAACGATTAAAAAGGTGAATGTAATATCTAATAAAGAAGGGTTGCAAACATTAATAGATGGTAAAGTTAACCCAGTAGCTAAAATGATGATTGGGATTTTAGGAACGTTAGCTGAATTTGAATTAAGCAGAATAAAAGAAAGACAAGCTGAAGGGATATTAAATGCAAAGAAAAAAGGGGTCTATATAGGAAGAACTATTGGAACAACAGAAAGTGATGAAGTGTTTTTAAATAAAGCTAAAAGTCAAATAATCTCAAAGCACTTAAAAAATGGAGAAAGTTTGAGGCGAACGGCATTATTAAGTAAATCAAGTGTTAACACAGTCAAAAAAGTAAAAGAATTAATAAAAACATATAATTATGAAAATTAAAGGTGAATATGCGTATTACAGCCACAGTGTAATGATATTTGATTCTATTGATGAATCATCTCAATATAATTTCATAAAAGATAATTTTGAAGGATTTGTTTTGTGTCCTAATCGGCATATTGGAAAGTTATCCAAATTTTCAGATTATTTTAAAATTGCTAAAAAAGCTGATTGCTTATTTGTTTCTGAATTTAATGGTTATTGAGGTCGGTATCTAACCACATATTATTTTTCTATGGGTAATGTTATCTGCCTTCACCATTCTTTTGATTAAATTGTTAAATATTATGTCTTTGCTTTGCGAACGGTTAATTCGGTAGCAAAACTCATCAAAATACCTATTAATATTGTTTTCACTTACCCAAGAATAAGTGGTCCTTATCCAAGATTTAACTTGATGAATCATAACGTGTAGGGCTTTAAAGTTTGCCCCTTTATCACTTAATATTTGTGTTAAGTCATAATCATTAGCAATTGGATTGTAACCTTTCCATTTGTCTGTAATGATTTTTGCATCTTTATCAATGTGCTTATCAAACATTTTTCGCAATGATTTAGCTGAATAATCTGGGATTTGAAAGGTGTAAAAACGTTTCACTTTTCCTTTATCAGTAAGCTCCACAGCACATACCGCTTTTTTCTTTGAACTGCTATAACTTCTTCCAGGCTTACCTTCTTCGTAGCCACCAACAACATATTCATCAACATTTACTACGCCTTTCAAAGGAAAATCTTCACTCGATTTCATGGCTTCACGAACTTTTTGCATAAACATTCTTGCTGTCTTCTCTTGAACTCCAAAGCGAACTGCGGTTTGAGATGCAGAAAGGCTTTTTGTGGTCGTAGCCATTTCAAAGCATATGAAAAAGGCTTTTTTTAATCCAAATTTTACCTTATGGAATAAAGTATTTGCCATAGCGGATTCGGTATCGCTACAAATATTGCAAGTTCTCGCAAAATCTTTGCGTATTTGACTCTTTGTATGGTTACATTTTCTGCAAACATATTGCTCCGACCATTTAATTTTTGAGAGATATTCTCTACAATCTTGGTCGGTTTTAAAGCGATCAGCAAACTCTATGAGGTTTTGGCCTTTGAAAATTTTCATTTTTTATAGGTTTTATAAGACTTTATAGATATGAAATTAAATACCGACCTCAAAATGGTTATATAGGAAGTGGCTCTTATCAGGAATGCAAAACAGCTTTATATAATAAAATCCCTATTTATTTAATTGAAGAAGGCGATAGTACATATTTGCTATTTGAGGTTACTGAAATTATATTAATAAATGAGTTTCACCCATTTGAATGTGCTTATTTAATTTAGAAGTAACTTGGTTTTCTGTTATTGCTTAATAGGTGAAATTATTTTATAAAATAAATAAAACGCCTGATATTATTTTATAAAATAATAAACTTTCATTTTAAAGCTGATTGAGTATTAATATTTAGTCAGCTTATTTTTTACAGGTAGATTACTATTTAGTATTATTATAAATAATATTATTTACAATAATAAACTTTAAAAATTCACTAAATTTGAACTAGAATAAAAATATTCTAACTAATTGCGTTTGTTAAAAATCCTGTAACCGAAAAGTCGAAAATTTCAATACCACAGGGAAGTTTAAGCATAACGCTCACGTTTAGGCGTGGGCGTTGCTTTACTTTGTGGTTTAGGCTTCGACTCCTACGGTTACGAGTAATGGCAACTGTCCCACGTTTTTAGTTTAACCAATAAACTAAATCTCTTAGGAGGGCGAGAGAATAAAAAATTATCATGAAAATTTTATTAAAAACCCTATTTTTAGCGTTAACGCTTACATTTTTTTCTTGTTCAAATGGTTCTGACTCTGAGCCTTGCATACCAATTACCTGTTTAAATGGTGGTATTTCTAATATTGATTGTGGATGTGATTGCCCTATAGGATATACAGGAGTAAACTGTTCAGAACAAGTAACTCCATCAAAAATTACAATAACAAAATTCACTGTCAAAGTCTTTCCTATAACCCAAACAAATGGAGATAACTGGGATAGTTGGCTAACTAATTCTGATGATGCCTTTCCTGATATTTATATCACACTTTCAGACTCTAATTCAAATATAATTTGGGACAGCCCTACCTATTTTCCAAATGCAGGTTTAATACTTGATGTTTTTGAGGACTTGCTGTACTCAATAACTTAACGCAACAAATCTAAATTTATAGATTTGTTATTATGATACGTAAAAAGAATAGTAGACTTACCCATAAAGAAAGGATACAAATTGAGACACTTTTAAACGAGAATAAGTCCAAAGCATACATCTCCAAAGTTCTAAATAGATCTCGTTCTACAATTACTAGAGAAGTAAACAAATGGGTACAGAATATTGGTGATAAATACTCTGCTGACTTAGCACATTGGAATGCTAAAGATGATTATTTAA